>Ga0209390_10000974_pt1 | contig 56662 bp, 27 predicted proteins | sample BON01_FD_187212 | JGI IMG/M metagenome (GOLD analysis project Ga0209390, IMG submission 187212) | Freshwater microbial communities from Lake Bonney liftoff mats and glacier meltwater in Antarctica - BON-01 (SPAdes) (version 2) | ecosystem: Environmental > Aquatic > Freshwater > Ice > Glacier...
CCCCCAACTTTTTTGCCTTATGTTTCGTTTTCGTCTCCTGCCATCGAGAGAGAGGGGGCCCTCCCCCCGCCCGGTTGTTATGTAAATGCTGTTTCTACAAGAAAGTAAGACGCAATCACGGCCCCTCGCCGTCGTCCTCCTCCTCGCGGATGCTGATGCCGCCATTGCCTTCGCCATCACCGCCGCCGCCGCAGCCGCCGCCCCAGGCCCGTCCTCCAACGCCGCCGACCGTTGCTGCTGCCGCCGTCCCGCTCGGCGCGCGCAGCGCCGCCGCCCTCCCCACCGCCGCCCCCAGCGGCGCCACCATCATCGGCCCGGCCGCCACGGGCAGCACCCTACCGTCGCGGCCCCCGCCAAAAAAGGGCGCCGGCGGCGGCGGCACCCTCAGCGGCGGCTCCCCCACCCGGAACCGGCGCGCCAGCTGCGCCATCGCGCCCGCCACCGCCAGCGGCGCGTCCTCCTGCACGCAGTGCCCCGCTCCAGAGACGAGCACGAGCTGGAAGCGCCCCTGCATTTGGCCGACGGTCAGGGCGCGGTCGAGGCGGTCGGCGCCGGCGGCGATCAGGGCGCGGGGCAGCCCGGCGGGCAGGGACCCGAGGAAGAGGGCGCTGAGGCCGCGGTACCATCCGGGCCAGTGCGGCGCGCTGCGCGCGAGCGGCGTGCGCCAGGCAAACGCAAAGGGAAGGCGGCGGCAGCGCCGCCGCTCTTGGCGGCGCCGCTTGCCCGCCGCCGCCGCCGCCGCTGCTGCAGCTGGGCGGGCGTCAGCGGCGGCGACGGCGGCGGCGGCGGCGGCTTGTGCTGGTGCTGCTGGTGCTGCTGCTGGTGCTGCTGCTGTTTCTGGTGCTGCTGCTCGTGCTGCTGGTGCTGCTGGTGCTGCTTCCTCGTCCTCGTCGTCGTCTTCGTCCTCGCCGCCGTCGTCGTCGTCGCTCTCCTCTTCCTCCCCGCCGTCGTCGTCTCCCTCCTGCGATCCCCCCCTCTCGCTTCCCCCGGGCCTCGCCTCGTCCCGCGGCCGCTCGACGACCATCGTCGGCGCCGACACCTCTGCCGCCTCGCGGTTGCGGCATAGACCGGAGCGCAGCGCCCACCGCGCCGCCGCCTCGCGCGAGTCAAACCCCCTCGGGCGCGCGGCCAGGGCCGCGCGCGCGTGCCGCAGGGCGGCCAGCGCCGTGCCCTCGACCACGTCGACGACGACGCAGCCCGCCAAGCCGGCAAGGGGCAGGGGCGGCGGGGGCGCGCGCGGCCGCCCGCCGGCGGGCGACGGCGACGGCGCCGCCAAAGACGACGGCGACGATGACGCCGCCGACGGGCCCGGGCCGTCCGGCGGGGGGGCGTCCACAGCGCACGCGTGCACGGCGATGGCGCCGCCCATCGAGTGGCCCACGACCACGACGGCGGGCTTTCCTTTCGAGGGCTGCTGCTGCTGCTGCCCCAGCTGCTGCTGCTGCTCCGCGGACAAGGACGGCGGCGGCCCTCGCTCCGCCCGCCCGCCCGCCTCTCCCGCCGCCACGAGCGCCCGCCACAGCGCGCGCACGTCGTCGCGCATCGTCTCGGCGCTCAGGTCGGCCTCGTCCTCGGCCACCGTGAGCCCGTGGCCGCGCAGGTCGGGCGCGAGGACGCGGAACGGGCGCTCGTGGTCGTGGAACGGCACCTGCTGATGCTGATGCCGCTGCTGATGCTGATGCTGATGCTGATGCTGATGCCGCCGCTGCTGCTGCTGCTGCTGCTTGTCCGCGCCGCCGCCGCCGCCGCCGCCCTCTTGAGGCGCGACGGGCGCCGGCCTCGTCAGCGCACGCGCGACGAGCGCCCAGGTCGCGCCCGTGTACCCGGCGCCGTGGAGGCAGAGGAACGTGGCGGTCGCGTCGCGCGGTCCCGCGGCGTAAACGTGGAAAATGGCGCCGCGCTCGGGGACGGGGACGAAGATTTGCTCTTGGAAATAGTCTCGCCAGTCCCGGACGCGGACGGCCGGGGGCGCCGACGGCAGCGTCAGCGACGGCGACGGCGCGGCGCCGTCGGCCTCTTCTGGTCGCCGTCGCCGTTGGTGCTGCTGCTGCTGCTGCGGCTCAGGGTCACCTCCTCCAGCGGCACCTGATACATGGCGATTGGTGGGGTCGGAAGAGAAGCGCGATCGCGGGGGGGGAAGTCGGGTGGTGTAAATTTCTTCCGTCATCTTGCTGTTGTTACTTGGCCGCCCGGGGCCGCAACATCGATCCTTATGATATTTTAATGAGGGCGACCATCCTGCTCTCGACATGGACGGAAAGAAAACTGTGCCATTGCGCTTCGAGCATCGAGGTGACGCGATCGTCGCGGTTTTTTCCGGCAGCGTCGTCGCTCGGGAGCATCCGCCGCCAAGAAGAGCGCTCTCATTTGTTGTGCTCCTGGTCCCTCGCGGCGATCGACGCAAGACACACGTGCCTTGCTGGGCAATCTACCCGTACAAATTGCATCGGATTGGGATTCATCGAGCGCCAGCCGAGCCGAATCAGCGTCGCGATCACCACGCACCCTCTCCTCGAATCGATCAGAACAAGCGTCACTCGCCCGTGCCCTGCCCAATGCCAACACCAATGCAGGCGTCTGTCGCACCCCAGGCGACGGCCAAGGCCGTCGCCGCCCGGCCTGTGGCGGCGGCCCACCTGCCAAACGCTCGCATTTGCGTCAGCGCGACCAACGCCGCCCGCGCCGCGGCCGCCGCCGCCGTAACCGCCGCCAAAAGCGGGCGTGGAGCGCCGGTCCCCGCCGCCACCGCGATGGCCGCCAGCGGGCAAGGCGCGCCTCCTCCCGCCGCCGCCCCGCCAACCAGGCCCACGCTCTACGACGTCCCTGTCAGCAACAACGGCGCCCGCTGTCGCTACGTCATCTACTCCCAGGGGCTCGACGTGGCAATCGCGAGCCCCGCGGCCCTCGGCGGACTAAGGTCGCCCGAGTTCCTCGCGCTCAGCCCCAACGGCAAGATGCCGGTGCTGCGCCTGCCCGCGCCCGCCGGCGATCTGCCCGCCGCGGCCGCCGCCGCCGGTCTCGCCGCCATCTACGAGAGCGAGGTCATCTCCCAGTACCTGGTCTCGGCCGCCTTTTGCCCGCCCGGCACGCTCCGGGCGGCCGACCCGCTCGCCCAGGCGCGCGCCGACCTGGCCACCCGCGCGCACGACATGTACGTCACCACGGCCCAGGGTTGCATGTATAAAGGCGGGCTCACGGCCGAGGAGCGCTCGGCGGGGCTCGCGCAGCTGTCTTTTCAGCTCGACGCCCTCGAGCGCGTTGTGGCCGCGGGCGGCGGCCCTTTCGTCTGCGGCGCGGAGGTCACGACCGCCGACGCCGCGCTCGCGCCGACATTCGAGTTCATGGTGCGCATCCTGCCGCGGCATTTCGGCTGGGCGGACGTGTTCGCGGGCAGGCCCGCGCTCCGGGCGTGGTGGGGGGGTCTGAGGGCGAGGGACGCGGCGATGGCGCGCATTCTGGACGAGGTCGCGGGGGGGCTCGAGGCGTGGGAGGCGGCAAAGCGGTGGGACGAGCTCGGGATCACGGCGCAGGTGGCGCGGGGCGAGGCGCGGTACGCTTTTTAGGTAGACGCATCGTCACGTGTGATCTTTTGTTTTTTTGCATTGACATAAAAGGGACGGCGCCGGCAGCGCGGCGGGGCGCGCGAGAGCGCGGGGGCGGGCGGGCGGGCGGAGGCTGAGCGCGCCCGTCCTTTAGGGAACGTTTTGGTTGTTTCGTTAGTTTGGTGCGGTGTCGACAGTGCTGCTGCTGCTGCTGCTGGGATCAAGGTCGTCTCGAGGACGGCAGGGGAAAAAGGAGGGCGGGGGGGAAGGGAGAGATTGGGGAGGAGGGGTGGGGAGCGGCCGAAAGAAGAAGAAAAAAGAGCAAAAAAACACAAAAACGCAAGCCCTTAATTGTCTCTCCCTTGCTTGCGGTCTCTCCAAAAACAAAAGGAAGCGACACATACAGACACACCATCACACCTTGAGCCCGACCAGCTGCACTCCGGGCGACAGCCCCACCCCAGCCCCGCCCGCGCCGCCGCCCGAGGCCATGCCCCGCGCGTTGCCCGGCGGCGCCGAATGCTGCCGCAGCACGACCAGCTCGCGCAGCGCCATGCGGACGAGCAGGGCGCCGGCGGCCGTGGCGCTGAAATACAGCATCGCAAACACGCCGTCGAAGCCGCCGCTCTCGGCGATCACGCCCGTCAGCATGGGCCCGATGGCGGCGCCCACGCTGCCCATGCCGTCGATTATGGCGGTCACGGTGGCCAGGGCGCGCGCGTTGCCCTGCAAGGACTCGTGCGAGCCGAGGTCGGCCGACACGGCCGTCGTGATCAAGGCATATGGGCCGTTGACGAGGAATCCGGCAGCAGTCATCAGCGCGACGTTGATCGCGAACGACGCGTGGCCCAGCGAGCGGTACAGCCAGAGCGCGGGGACGGCGGTCAGGGTGAAGGCGGTCGAGACCAGAGCAGGGCTGGCGGTCTTGTCCGACAGGTGGCCGGCGACCACGCCGCCGGCCACGCCGCCGACGTCGAAGAGGACGCTAAGGTCGCCGGCCTGCCTCGAAGATAGCATCCGCCCCTGGATGGGCGTCGCGCGGATGTAAAAGGGGAGCCAGTAGAGGAATGTGTAGGCGATGAGCTTGGAGAAGAAGAGGGCGAAGGCGAAGGAGGCGACGCCCGGGATGGCCCACGCCTGCGCGAACGTGACGCTGCCGCCGCCGTGGTCGCCGCCGCCGCCGCCGCCGCCGCCGTTGCCGACGCCGTTGTCGCCGTCGCCGTCGGCGGCGCCGCCGCCGGTGCCGTCTGGCAGGAGGCCGGTCTCGTCGTCCTCGCTGCTGTGGCCCGCGCTCCCCTTGTCCAAGCCGCTCACCGGCAAGGCGGCGCCGCCGCCGCCGTTGTTGTTGTTGTTGTGCGCCTCCTCCGCGCTGTCCGACCCGCCGCCGCCGCCGCCGCCGCCGCCGCCGTTGCTATTGCTGTCGCCGCTGCCGTTGCCGTTGCCGCGCGCTCGGCTGCTGCTGCTGCTGCGCACGCGGCTGCTGCTGCGCCCCGCGCCCACCGACGTCGCCGTCGCGAGCGTCCCGCTGCTGCCCCCCAGACCGCCCCCGAGGCCCATGCGTACGCACGCCGTCTGGCTGCCCAGGCTCCGCAGCAGGTCATACTGCACCTGCTGCTGCTGCTTGCTGCTCCCGCCGCCGCCGCCAACGCCAACGCCAACGCCAACGCCGCCGCCGCTGCTGCCGCCGACGCCGACCCCGCCGCCGCCGCCGCCGCCGCCCCCGCCCTCCCCGTCCGCCACCAGCCCCACGTCCGACGGGTGCGGCACCAGGCCCGCGAACACCACGACGCCCACGGCGCTCATCGCCAGCCCCGGGAGCACGAACGACCACCCCCAGCCGCGCGACAGGCACGCGGCCGCCGTCACCGTCCCCGCTATATTGCCCAGAGACGTGTGCGCGTTCCACACGCCCATCACCAAGCCGCGCTTGCCCTTGCCGAACCAGTTGGCCATGACGGCCACGACGGCGGGCCAGCCCGTGGACTGGAACAGACCCGCCGCGACCTGCACCGTCAGGTAGTAGGGCATCGAGTGGACTTTCCAAAAATAGCCCATCCCGACGAGCGAGGTCAGCAGGCCGGACCCGAGCATGCCCGCCGCGAGGAAGACGCGCAGGTCGGCGCGGTCGGCCGCGTGCCCGGCGAAGAACATGCCGCACGCGTAGGCGGCGAGGAAGGCGAGGTCGACCTGGCCGAGGTAGGCGGCGCCGCCGGGGCCGTCGAAGGGCGCCCAGCCAGAGCCCGGGGTGCCGTCGCCCTTGAGGACGCTGTCGGCGCGGTTTTTTTTGTCGGCGCGTTTTTGTCGGGTTTTTATTGTCGGGGTTGGGTTTTGTTTGGTTTTGTTAGTTGGGGAAGGGTTGAGACGAAGCGAGGGGCGCCAGGGCGAGGGAGGGGGGGATAGAGGCGAGAGGCACGAGCATCATGGCCGCGTGAGAGGGGAGAGAGAGAGGCCTTTTGCGCGCGCGATGAGCGGACGAAGGCGGCGGCGCGAGCGCGGGCGCGGGCGGCGGGCGGGAACCGTCGCGCCGTCCGTCGCGCGCGCTCGCAAAACGGCGACGGCAAAAAGAAAGGGGGCGCACCTCTTGACGATGCTCGGGGGCTTGCGCGTGGCGTGGTACATGAAGTACGAGAAGAACGTGAGCACGAGCGCCTGTCGGTTGTTGTGAGTCGGGAGGAGGAGGAGGATTGAGTCGCGATTTGAGGCCTTCTCCCTTCTCTCTCTCTTTCTGTTCCGCCTTCCCATGCGGCGCACAGTCTCACCAGCGTCTTGTAAGTTTGGTACGAGAACCTCGGCCTGCGCGTGATTCGGTACGCGATCTCCAGGGCCGGCGGGCCCACGCCCTTCCGCGGCTTCATCGCGTTTCTCAAGAGAAGGGGGGAGTTGGTTGCGAGGTGCGAGTTTTTTTGCTAGAGCGGTGTCACGGGAGCCCTCGGGCTTATTGGTTGTGTGGCGCGCGCGCGTGGGGGTTTGTGGTCGAGCGCTCTGTGTGACTAGTGATAAGGGTCCGGACGACGGGTCTAAACGGTCTGGTTTTGGGGGAGAACGATAAAGGTGGAGCCAGCGCCGCCCGACGGTTCTTGTTCGCGGCGCGACGGCGGCGCGTCGGCGCGGGGGAGCGTCGCGCCCCGTCTTCCCACGCACAAGGGCGGAGGTCGCGCGCAGTGCTGGTCTCACAAGCTCAAGGCAGCGCCCCTCACGAGAGCGCGACGCCGCAAGGAAAAGGGTCCCAGCACGATCAACAACACGACGACGCCCCCTTGTGCGCGCGCGCGAGCGTCTCGGCCGGACGAACGACCGACCAAACAACCGAAGAGCCGCCCGATTGTAAACGGCGTCGCCGCCGCCGCTGGGCGAGCGGCAAGAAGCCCGAAATGGACACGGTGGCCGCGGGCTTTGCGCTCATGCTCGCGGCCGTGGCCATCTCGCACTACCAGATCATGTGCCACCTGCGCAACTACACCGAGCCGCTGTTCCAGGTGCGTTGTTTTCGGGCAAGGGGGGACGGAGGAGGGCACAAGCGTGCGAGGGGGATGGACGCGCCGACGCCCGGCTCTCCCTCCCTCTCTCTCCCTCTCTCGGCCTCGCTCGAGCTTGCCCGACGATCAAAACCAAACCAACACCCAACAAACAAACAGCGCTACATCATCCGCATCCTGTACATGGTCCCAGTATACGCCGTCGGATCCTGGTGCTCGCTCAAGTGGCACGCCGGCGGCATCTACTTCGACACCATCCGTGACTGGTGAGAGACCTGTCTCGGATCGGCCGGCCGACCGACCGCGGACGCGCCGCTCTCTCTCGAGGCAGAGGACGCGAAATCCCAAAAAAAAGCGCCGACAAAACGCCCCTCTCTGTCCAAAAACACACACGCACACAAAACCCACAACCCTAGTTACGAGGCCTACGTCATCTACAACTTCATGGCCCTCCTCCTGGCCTACGTCGGGGGGCCCGGCGCCGTCGTCGTCGCCAGCGAGGGCAAAGTCGTCCGCCCGTCCTGGGCGCACATGACGTGCTGCCTGCCGCCGCTGCCCGTCGACGGTTTCCTCCTGAGGCGCTGCAAGCAGCTGTGCCTGCAGTTCGTGCTGGCCAAGCCCGTGATGGCGGCGCTGACGCTGCTGCTGTACGCGGCGGGCGCGTACACGGACGGGGACATGAGCCCGAGCAACGGGTGCGTGCCGACCACCTCTATTCCCGGATTCGGTTGTTGTTTCGATTTTCTTTCTTGATTTTCGCGCCTTTCTTCTCGATTTGTTTTGCTTGTCGAGGGCGCACTCGGTCGTCCGTCGTCCCTGCTCACCCGCCGCCCCCCCCCTCTTTTTTCAAACCCCCGCCAAACAACACGCCGCCAAGCTGCTGCTCCCCAGCTACTTCTACATCTCCATCGCCTACAACGTCTGCTACACCCTCGCCCTCATGGGCCTCGTGCTCTTCTGGAGCGGCGCGTCCGAACTTTTGGCGCCCTTCAACCCGCTGTTGAAATTCATCGTCGTGAAAACAGTCGTATTTTTAACATTTTGGCAGGGCCTGGTGATCAGCGGCGTCAACAGCGCGGGCAAGCTCACGGGCCCCGAACAGGGCAAGGCGGTGCAGGATTTCTTGATCCTGGGGGAGATGGTGCTGGCGGCGGTGGGGATGCTCTACGGTTTCCCGCACGCAGAGTACAGCTACGGCGGCGCGGCGTGCGGCCTGCGGTGGGCGGCGCTGGCGCACGCGGCCTCCGTGCGGGACGTGGCGGCGGACGTGGCGCACGCGGTGAGGGCAGTAGAGAAGTCAAGGGAGAGAGGAGGAGGGTCCGAAAGAGATGGGGGTTGTGCGTTCGAGAGGGTTTGAGTTGATTTGAGGGGGGGGGGTGAAGGCGCCTCTGCGGAAAAAAGATGGCGGCGCTTTGCGCTTGGCGTCTCCTCACTCGCGCGCACAAAACAACCAACCCGACAATAAAAACCACCCCACAGTTTGGCTCCCTCTACTCCGACTACGTGCTCTACACGGACGGCGGGCCCGCAAGCAACGTCAAGCGCAAGAAGTACCGCGGCCACAAGCAGCACGTCCCGAGTGCGGCGGCCGACGAGGCCCAGGCCGACGGGGAGGGCGGGGGCAGCGGCGGCGGCGCTGGCGGCGGCTCCGGCACGGCGCCAACGTCCGACGGCCTCGTCGCGGACGAGTGGAGCGCCGAGCCGGCCTTCAGCATCTCCAACGTCCTGAACCTGCGCCTGGTCAAGAAGCTGGCCGAGCGGCTGGCCGCGATGGACGCGGCCGCCGCCAGGGCCGCGGCGGCGGGCGCCGCGGCCTTGGGGGCGCCGGGGCTGCCGGCCGCGGCGGCGCAGGGCAGGGCAGCGCTCGAGGGCGGGGCCAGGGCCGCGCGCCGCGTGGTGCGCGAGGAGCTCGCGCGCGCCGCGCGCACCATGGAGCTGCACCGCAACGCGGCGATGTTGGTGGACAGCGACAGCGACGGCCTGGACGAGGACGACGGCGCGGCGGGGTTTGCGGGCGGCGGCGCGGATCGGAACAACAGGGGCGGCCGAGAGGCGGACGGTGGGAGCGGCGACGAGGAGGAGGGGGGCGGCGGTAGGGGCGGGCGCGTCGGCGCCGCCGCCGCGGCGGTTGCTGGCCAGCGGGTGGGCTTGCGTGTGCCGCCGCCGTCGTCCTCTTCTACGGGCGAGGGCGAAGAAGCGGAGGAGGAGGACGAGTCGTCGTCGTCGGGAGACGACGAGACGGACGAGGGGCAAGACGACAAACAGGAGGAGGAGGAGGAGGAGAGGGAGGAGGGGCGTGGACCGCCGGCGCTGCCGCCGCCGCCCGCGGCAGCGGCGGCGGCCGGCGGAGGAGGCGACGGACCGACACGCGACTCGGCGGCGCCAGTTGGGAAAGACGAGGCGAGCAGCAGCGGCAGCCAGGGCCCGAGGCAGCCCGCGCCTGTCCAGGCGGCACCGCCCCTTGCCTCGGCGTCCGCAGGCCCGCCGCCGCTGCCGCCGCCGCCGCCCAAGCTGCCGCCGCTGCTGCCGCCGCCGCCGCCGCCCCCGCTCCGCACCGCCCGCCTGCTCCAGCCGCCCCCCCGTGCTGCTGCCGTCGTGACGACCACCCGAGCGTCGTCCCTGACGCGGTACTCACCGCCGAGGCCCTCGCCGCAGCCGACATTGGGCCCTGAGGAGGCCGCCAACGGCGGCGGCGGCGGGGATGGCGGCGGCGCGGCGCCCGACAGGAGCGCGCCGCCCGTTTGAGACCCCCCCCCCCCCCCTGTTTGTGGAGACCCTGTTATTCTTGAGTTTTCAGCAGGCTCGGATCGTTCAAACGCCGCCTCCTCATCTCCTCAGCGCCTCGTGCACCAAGACCGCCAGGAACAGCTCGCGCGCGGCGCGGGACGCCTCGAGCTCGGCGCGGAGCGCCTGCGTGTGCGCCGCCAGCGGAGACGGCGGCGGGGGCGGGGTTCGAGGCGGGGCCGGGGGCGCGGGCAGGGGACGGCGCATCGCCTCTCCTTCCTCTGCCTCCGTCTCGTCGTCCACCGGCCGTGTCCTTGCCGGCGGCTGGTGCTTCAGGAGGAGCAGTGCGGACAGTGCCCCCGACGCCGCCCCGGCCACGGCGGCGCCGGCCGCCCGGGCTCTTCCGTCGCTGTCGCTGCCGCTGGCCGAGGCCGCCGCCGCCGCCGCCGTCGCCCGCGCCTCAGCCTCCCCCCGCTGCTCGTGCTCGTGGCTGCCGCCCGAGGGGTCGAGCCAGTCCGCCGACAGCTCCGGGTGCGTGGCGCACAGCACGGCGCAGCCCGCGCCCACGGCCACGCGCACGGCCGCCAGCGGGCCCCGCGCGGGGCACGCGGGCGCGCCGCCGCCCTCTCCCGCCGCCGCCCCCACTGCTGCGGCCGCCGCAGCCGCCGCCGCCGCCGCCGCTGCTTTCGCCGCCGAGCGGGGCGTCGGCGCCGCCTCTGCGCGCTCGTCCGCCCGCGAGTGCCGCACGTGGCCGTAGCGCGCGATCACCTCGAATCGCGGGTCGCGCTCGAACGGCCACGGGTCGCCGTCGTCCGGCGCCCGGCCGCCGCCGCCATCGCCGCCGCCGTCGTCGGCCCCCCTCTCGGCGGCCGCCGTCGGCCCGTGCGGCACGAAGAATGGCCCGCCGTTGCAGTAGTCGCGCGCCTCGACCCACGCCGGCGCCGACGTCCCCGCCGGCTCGCCGCCGCCGCCAGCCCCGCCTCCGCCCCCGCCACCGCCCCCTCCCGGCGCCGCCGGCGCCGCCGGCACCCGGAACGCCAGCGGCGCCGCGACCGCGCCGGCCTCGGTCGCGTAGTCAAACCCGGGGAAGGCGGCGCCCCGGCCGACCCCCGGGAAGAAGGCCAGCTCGCGGTCGCCCGCCACGGGCGCGGCCAGGGGCCGCGCCCCGGGCGGCGACCCGGGCGGCGCGCCCGCCTCAAACTCGACCCTGGCGCTGAGGTAGTAGGCGCCCGCGCACAGGCCGAGGACGCCGCCGCCCTCCTCGGTTACGAAAGTGCGTATGCGGCCGTTGCCCTGGCCGTTGAGCCGGCGCGCGTACGGCAGGTCGGCGCCGCCCGGCAGCACCAGCAGGGCCGTCGTCGGCTCCCACCCTCCGGCGCAGAGCTCGGCGCTGCCGATGGCGTCGACGGCGTAGACGCCCGCGGCCGCGCCGCGCAGCACGCGCGCGAGCGAGGCCGCCGCGCTGCGCACGGAGCGCCAGCCCGCGCCGTCGCCGCTGTAGATGCGCACGCGCGTGGCGGTGGGTGTGCGCGGGGGCGGGATGGGTGGCGCTGCGGGCAAGGCCATTGGCTGTCGCTGTTTGCAGTTTTTAAAGGGTGGGGGGCTTGAAAACGAGCGCTCTTCACAACATTCGTGTTCACGAGAACCTAATCACTGTTTTGGAAACTAACCGACCTGTGTGATCGAGACGGCGGGGACACCAGCATCCCTTGTTGCGAAAGAGGCCCCATCTGAAACACCACTTTCGCCCACTTTCGCCGCACCACGCCTACACCTCGCGCAAACGCCCACCAACCAATGCGCAGGTGACGAGCGCGACCGCGGCGTGTGCGCCCTCCAGTGACCACGCGTGCCATTCTACAGGCAGAGACAGAGATGGAGGGCAGGCGAGAGGCGGACGACGACGACGCCGACGCCGACGACGACGCGGCGGCGGCGGCGGCAGAGACGGCCGCCCAAGGAGAAGAAAGGCAAGACCGACAGCAGCAGCAGCACGAGCAGCAACAGCGGCAGCAGCAGCGCGCCAAGGCCAAGAAGCGCACGGGCACGTCCAAGTACGACTTTGTCAAGGTCCGAGTGCGCCTGGACACGCCCCGGCCGCTGTTGCCGCCGCCTGCCGACGCCGCCGGCGACACAACAGCAGCGCAGGCTACGGCGGCCGCGGCCTCGCCCTCCTCCTCCTCCTCCTCCTCCTCGTACGTCCTGTCGCGCTACCTCGTCGCCCGCATGCTCGCCGTCGCCCGCGTCCCCTACGTCAAGGCCGTCAAGTGCGCCCTCGAGCTCAAGAAGCGCCTCGTCGACGCGGGCGTGCTCGAGCTGCCGCAGGCGGAGCTTGAGCGACGGCTGTTCGCTTTGCTGCGCGAAAAGGGCTTTGGCGCCGACGTGCACCGGGCCTACCGCCTGGCCGCCTCGTTCTACGGCGCGCGCGCGCCCCTGGTGGTGGCGCTCGCGGGCGCGCCGTGGACGGGCAAGACGGCCCTGGCGCAGCAGCTGGCGGCGCGCCTGAACGCGCCCAACGTGGTGGCGACGGATTCGGTGCGCGCGGCGCTCGGCAGCGCGGCGTGGGCGTCGGCGGCGGCGGCGGCGGCGGCGGCCGCGTCGGCGTCGTCGTCGTCGTCGTCCTCGGTGGCGGTCGCGGCGGCGGCGGCGGCGGCTGCTGTCGGGCTGGGATCGACTGCCGCCGCCGAGGGAGGAGGAGGAGGAAAAGGGGCAGCGGCGGCCAACGGGAGCGGGCCCCGGGCGGCGGCGGCGGCGGCGGCGGCCTCGTCGGCGGCGGCGCTGGCGGCCGCGTGCGCCGGCGCCGCCGCGGGCCTCGCGCCCGTGCCGCTCTGGGCGCGCGCCGACCTGGCGCCGCCGCCCGCCTGCGACGCGGGCGACGGCGACGGCGACAGTGACGCCTCCGCCGCCGCCGCCGCCGCCGCCTGCGAGCGCCGCCTGATCGACGCCTGGCGCGGCGAGTGCCGCGCCGTGCGCCGCGCGCTGGCCGGAGACCTCTCTCGCGCGCTGTCGGACGGCCGCCCGCTGCTGCTCGAGGGGAGCGCGCTCGACCCGGGCGCGCTGGCGGCGGACCTGGGGCGCGCGGGGGTGGCGGTGATGCTGCCCGCGGCCGGGCGGCGGCGGCCGTTCGGGGGCCGGGGCGGGGGGCAGGACGAGGCGGCGGGAGGAGCGGAGGGGCTGGCCGCAGCAGCAGCGGCGCCCCCTGCGCCCGCCCCGGCCGCCGCCGCTCCCGCCGCCGCCGCTCCCGCCGCCGCGAGGAGCGCGCATGCCCGCCCCCGCCCCATCTTCATTCCCGTCATCATCGCCATGGACGAGCCGGACCACCGCCTCATGGCCGAGGACGCGCTCGCGCGCCAGCCGCTCCCGAGGGTTGCCGCGGGGGCGGCGGCGGCGGCGGCAAGGGGGGCCGGCGAGCGTCGCCGCGAGACCGGCGACGACGACGAGGTCGACGGCCAAGGCGGCGGCGGCGGCGACGAGGCGGCCTTCTGGCGCGCGCGCGCGCTGCAGGCCCACCTCGTCTCGTACGAGGGCCAGGGCCTGCCCGTGCTGCGCGTGCGGTACGGCGCGTTCACCGAGGCCGTCGACGCGCTGCACGACTATGCGCTGCGCTGCATCCAGCTGTCGTTCAGGGTCTGAGGGGGGGATCGCCGCCGGACAGGGCGCCATCAAAGACTGCCCGATCGCCACTTTCAATTTGCAGCCTCTCTGCCCGGCCTCGCCATCTCTTATAACAACGAGCGACCTCTCCCCCTCATCGCAGCCTCCCTCTCGGACGCCCATCGAAACGGAGGCTCGACGGGTGGAAGGAACCAACCGCCACGACATCGTTTCCCTCCGCTCAGCGCGATGTCCTCGCGGGGCTTGGGCGTCGATCGGGCGGCGAGGGTGAGCGGGCACCTCGTTACCTTCGTGACGTCGACCTCTGCACACACACGCGCGCGCCACACAGCTCACAAAGCTCTTCCTCCTTGCGCACTCTTCCATGAAAAACCACACCAAAATGTGACACGCGCAGGAAGCCTCGCGCCTCGTGTTCGTCTACGTGCGCGACTCCAAGCCCCGGCGAAAGGTCGCCGTGCCCGTGCCCGACTCGCTGACGTGGGAACAGTTCCTCGCGACGGTGCGTTCGGACGAATTGATCGATCGGGCGGGCGTCGGTGTCGCGACGACGACGACTGACGCAGACCCCTCTTCCCCCCCCCCCCCCCCCCCCCCGCAAAAACACCCTCGCATGCCAGGTCCAAGCCAAGCTCAAGGTCGGCAGCATCGCCGACATCTACCTCTCGGGGGTGAGTAATCTTTGCGGCGCTCGGTTGCGTCTCCTCGAGAGACGAGAGCGACGCAGACGACGACGACGACGACGGCGGCCACGGCGGGGGCCGATCCATCCTCAACCAAACCCAACCGCCCCACCCTCCACAACAACCGCCCAAACCCGACCAACACAGAGCGGCCAGAGCGTGCGGCGCGTGGACGAGCTCCAGGACATTGACGAGCTGTGCGTCGTCGACGGCGGCGCGCCGGGCGCGGGCGGAGCAGCGGCGGCGGCGGCGGGAGCAGAAGGTGGGCCCGGCGCCGCCGACGGGCTCGGCGGCCGGCACTCGTCCAGCTCGCACCGCATCAGCATCGCCGACGCGGGCGGGGCGGGGCCCGGCAACGGCAACGGCAGCACTGGCGGCGGCGGCGGGGGGGCGGCGGCGGGGGCGGCGGTGGCGGCGGCGCAGGCGGCGGCGCAGGCGGCGACGGGCTTGCTGGCGGGCGCGCTGTCGGGCGCGGCGCTGCTCTCTGGCGGCTCGGGGGCGCTGGCTGGCGTTGGGGGGGGAGGGCCGCGCTCGAGCTACGAGGGGCCTGGGGGTGGGGCGGACGAGGCAGACACCAAGTACGTGCGGCGACAGGGCGCCGCGCGCCGCACGCTGCAGGGCCTGTTCCCGGCGCTGTTCCAAGCGTCGAGCGGCGCCCTGCCGGTCTCGTTGCGCGACGGAGGGGCCGGGGGCGCGCGGGGCGGCGGCGGCGGCAACGGCGGCGGCGCGCCCTTGCCCCGCGTTCGCTCGGCCCGCCCGGTCGGCGGCGGCGGCGGCCGCGCGGGCTCGGCCGGCGGCGTCGCCCCGCGCCCCTCCCGCCGGCGCCGCGCCCTCCGCGCCCTCCTGGCCCTGCTGGCCGCCGCCTCGGCCCTCGGCGCCCTCGTCTTTCTGTTCGCGCGCAGCCACCCGGACTCTGACCTGCCGAGCGGCGTGCGCACGTTCGAGCGCGAGGTCGAGGGCGCCGAGAAGATGGCGGCCGCCGGGCTGCATCGCGTCGAGAGCGCGGCGGCGGAGGAGATGCACAAGGTGGCGGGGGCGCTGGCCAAGGGGAGGTGAGGCTAGAGGCGATTGGTTTTATTGTAAGCGATGAGCAAGGGACAGGGAGCAAGGGACTCGGACCAACGCGACCAGCACCAGCCAGCACCAGCACCAGCACCAGCACCTCGGCACGTTTCCGAAGCGAAAGAGGGGGCGGGTGAAAACCGGGGGCCGTGTGCGTTGCGTTTCGGCGGCGCGCCTGTCGTGTGTCGTGTGTCGTCGGAAACGCCTTCCGGCAGTCGCCCCCCCCCCCCGCCTTCCCACGGCCTTACAAGAGGCGACCAAACGACTGTGACGGTGTCTGCATCAATCACATCATCGCGCGCTCGCCGTGCAGACACGCCACCACGGTCGCGCGCCACAGCCGGCCCCCCCTCCTCAAATCGCGAGAGGGAGACTCCGATCGCCCCCCGCCCAAAAGCAACCAATCCCAATCCTAATCCCAATCTAACCCGCCTGATGCGCCCCGCAGCGGGTCTGATGCTCCTGCGCCGCGGTGGCGGCGTGGCGGGCGCGTGCGGCCACGCGGCGTCCCCGGCGGCGCGCTCGTCGAACCGCCGCCTCTGCGTCGTCGAGACTGCCGCCGGCGGCGCGTCCGCGTCGCTCCGCGCGCGCGAAGGCAAGCTCGGCTGGGTGCCTATTGAGCACCGCAAGGAGGTGGCCCAGTGCGTCGAGATGGCCGAGCGCGCGGCGGAGCGCTGGACGGTCTCGGCCTCGCCGGCGTTCGTCGCCCCGCCCGTGGCGAGCGACGCCCTCGAGGCCATAAAGCAGGCGCTCGGCGACGGAGGAGGGGCGGCGGCCGTCGTCTGGGGCGGCTACGCACAGGCGGAGCGGTGCCGCGTGGTCGTGGGCCCGCGCGAGCTGCTGTTTCCCCCGACGGTAGCAGCAGCAGGAACCGACGACGACGACGGACGCGACGGCAAGAGCAGCAGCAGCAACGACGGCGGCAGCGACAACCGCGGCGCCCACCTCTCCGCGCTCACCCTGGCCGCGCTCGCCGACGCCGGTGTGATCGCCGCCTGCCAGATCGACGGCAACTTCATGTTCGACCCGGCCACCCACCGCGACTTCTTGGGCGCCGTCCTGGGAACGGGCATCTCCCGCGATAAAGTCGGCGACATCGTCGGCGTGTCGGAGCGCGGCGCTGTCGTCCTCGTCGACCCGCTTCTGGTCGAGCACCTCGAGGCGGCACTCGAGTCCGTGCGGTCGGTCCCCGTCAAAGTGCGGCCCATGCCCCTGTCGGAGCTGCGCCTGCCGGCCCCGCGCGTGGAGAGCCTAAAGTCGGTCGAGGCGTCGCTCCGGCTCGACGCGGTGGCGAGCGCGGGGTTCCGGGTGCCACGCGCCAAGATGGCCGACCTGATCAAGGCGGGGAACGTAAAGCTGCAGTGGCGGGTGTGTAGCAAGGCGTCGGTGGAGGTGAAGCAGGGGGACGTGGTGAGCGTGGCGGGAAAGGGGAGGCTCGAGGTGGTGAGCGTGTCCGAGACGAAGAACAAGCGGTGGGCGGTCGAGATGGTGCGGAGGAGTTGATCTTCTGTTGTTGATCTTTGTTAATCGAATTTTATTTGGTGTTTTTCACAACGTGCGCGCAGAGGAAAACGGCGTCCGCGGGTTGTCGTCGTCGTGGCCGCCCGCTCCGTTCGCTGGCGAGACCTGCGGCGGCCGTGGTGTGGCCAGGTCGCTCGGCGGCGGGCGCGGCGGCGGCGGCGGTCGAGGGCGGGCAGAAGGAGGCGGCGCGCAGGCGCGAGGGGGAGAACGGCCGGTTATTGAGCCGCGGGCCCGGGTAGACCACGTGAGGCGGAGCGGGGGGCGGGGCGGAGGCGGGGGGGGGGCACGCCGCCGACGGGCAGCGGCGAGCGGATGGGGCGCGCAAGGGGTGAGGGCGGGCAGCCGCCGGCGCTGCCGCCGTCACTGCCCTCGCTGGGCGGCGGCGACGGCGTCGAGGCCGAGGCCGGCCGGTGGTGCTGACGCGGCAGGAGCGGCGCCGTCGGGGACCAAGGGAGCGACGGCAGAGGGGGCGGCGGGAGGGGCAGCCGGGCGAGAGAGACGGGGGGCCGCGAGGCTGCCTCGGCCGCTTTTGGGCAGCGGTGGCGCAGCGCCGACGCCACAACCACCACCGCCCCTAGGCCCGCCGCGACCAGGACCGCCGCCACCGTCGACCGCGCTCCCGCGTGTAGCGTCACGTGATCGGCGCCCGCGGGATCGCGCGGCGGCGCCTGCTCACGAACGCGGCCAGGGCAAGGGCGCCCGCCGCGGCCCTTGCCGTCGCCCCCCATGACAGCCGACAACCCCGTGCCCAGCGGCGGCGGCGGCGACGGCGGTGGCTGTGCGCACAGCCCCGCGTCGCCTGGCGCGGTCGCAGCAGGAACGGGGCCAAGGAGCGTAGCGTTTAACCTTGATGGCGAGCTTGAAAGGTCCGACCCACTTGCCGCGCCGGCAAGCACGCTCGCGAGGGCGGCGAGAGCGGCGAGGAGCGATGGGCGGCGTCGGCGGCGGCGGCGGCGGCGGCGGCAGGATGCCGGCATTGTTTTTTGTGTCTCGATTGGATGCGGCCTTGGTAAACAGTGGTGTATGGGTTGTTGAGATCGGTGTCGTTCTGATGTGGGTTTGGTGGGTTTGGCGGGTTTTGGGGGCTTTTGACGGTTGAGGGGGCATCACCGTTTGGGCTGCTCGGCGCGCGCAGTTTGCCGCTCGCGCGCTGAAAATGCACTTCTCAACCGACTATTTTTCGCCGTCGGCGCTCGTCCAGCTTCATTCCGCAAAAGACCCAATCATCGCTGCCTCTCCCACAACCCTCCACGAGACCAAATTAAAAATGGTCACACTCGCGCCGCCTAGACCCCTCACCCCGTTGCAGGCGCTCGCGCTCCGCCTGGTCGCGGGGCGGCGGCTGGCGGCGGCCGATGCGGCGCGTGCGCGGGCCTCCTCCGCGGCGGCCGCCGTCAAGGTCGAAGAGGCGCACGCGTGGGCCAGGTCGCTGCTGGCCGTGCGGGCTGGCGAAGGAGGATGTGCAACCGGGCCATTGGCCGGCGGCGAGCTCGCGGGCCTGCTGCCGCCGCTGCCCGCCCCCACGTCGTCGGCCGAGGAGCGCGCAACCACCACCCACCACCACCCCGACCGCCGCCGCTGCTGCCCGCCCTCGGCGCCCGGCGGCGGCGGCGGCGGCGGCATAAGCGACGACGGCAAGGCGGCCGCCCTCTCGCACGCCTTAATCGTCAACGCGCGCATGCTGGCGCGCCTGAGCGCGGCGCGCACCCCTTTTCTCGCGGACGACGGCGACGGCGGCGACGACGCCACGGCCGCCGTCTGCGCGCTCGTCGGCGGCACGCTGCTGCGCGCGCCGGCCTCCTCCCTGCGCGCCGCCTACTTTGAGCAAGCGGCGGCCGTGCTGTCCGGCGCACTGCTGCCCGCGGTGACGCCCGGGGACGGGGCAGCGGCGTCGGCGGCGGCGGCGAGCGCAAAGGCGTCGGCGGGGCAGATCGCGCGGCTGGTGGGCGGCTTGCTGAGCGAGGGCGTGGTCGAGCGGCGGCGGCGGCAGTGCCTCCCGGCGGGCGGCGGGGGCGGCGGTGACGTCGGGTCGTCCGGGCCGCCGCCGTCGTCGTCCTCCGCCGCCGCTGGCGCCGCCGCCGCCGCCGCATTGGCCGCGCTCGCGGCCGAGCCGGCCACCTCGCTCCTGGTGCTGCAGGGCGCGTGGGCGGCCCTGCGCGCCGCCGTCGAGGCCCTGGCCGGGGACGGCAAAGACGGGGGCTCGCGGCGGCGGCAGCAGCAGCGGCAGCAGCGGCAGCAGCGGCAGCAGCGGCAGCAGCGGCAGCAGCGGCCGCAGGAGCAGGACGAGGACGAGAACGAGGGCGAGGATGACGACGACGCAGACGACGAGGCGTGGCTGGCCGTCGCGTCCGAGCGAGCGGCCCTGGTGCAGGCCGCGGGCGCGCTGCTGCGGCGCGTGCTGCTCCCCCGGCCGGCGGACGGCGGCGGCGGCGGCGTCGAGGCGCGCGCGGCAGCGGCGGCGGCGTGGGTGCGCAGCCCGGCCGCCGCCTCCGGGTGGGTCCCCCAGGCGCTGGCGGCGTGCGCGGCCGCGGCCCTGGACGTGCATGCGCGGCTGCCGGCGCTGCTGGCCGCGGGGGGCGACGGCGGCGAGCTGCTCGCCGCGTCGGCCGCGCGCGCGTGCGCCGAGCTGGCGTCGGCCGTCCAGGCGCTGGCGGGCGCGGGGGCGGGGGGGGACTCGGCGGCGGCGGCGGCGGCGGCGGGCGGGCGACGCGAGGGCAAGGCGGCGGCGGCGGCGGCAGCGGCCCCGACAGCGGCGGCGGCGGCGCCCCAGGAGCTGCGGCAGCTGTGCGCGCGGCTGTGCGTGGTCATCCGCGACGGATTCATGCCCCCGCCCCGCCGGCCGGCGGCGGGTTTGGCGGGCGGCGGCGGCGGCGGCGGCGGCGGCGGCGGCGGCGGCGGCATCAAGGCATGAAGAGAGACCGAGACGGGGGAAACAACAGAAGCCCTCGAAAACGTGGTTGCAAAGAATGCTGCATCGGGTTTATAAGACGAGCGGGATCAAGGATGGATCGCCTGCTGTGCTCATTTTGATAGGGCGGGAATAAATCAAATTCACTGCGACAAAAGGGGGGGGTCGTGGCGGGGGGCGAGAGGCGTTGGCCGCGTTGGGAGGGAAAACGAAATGCAAAGAGAGAGAGAGGGAACGAAACGCGGGGAAAAGGAATGACGAGAGGAGAGAGGGATTGACGGGCATTCGTCGACGACCGATCACGTGTGCCTCTGCACGCGGAAGTCGCCCCACAGCACCGAGTGGCTGCCCGGCCCCTCGAACACGATGGCCGCGAGGTCGGCCGCAGAGCCGCCGCCGCCGCCGCCGCCCGCGCCGCCGCCGCCGCCGCCCGCGCCGGCAAACCCTGCGTACAGCCCGACGTACCAGACGGGCGCGGCGGCCCCGTCGGCGCCGCCGCCCGTGAGGGTGCCGGCGGGAATGCCGCGGAGGCGGTCGACCTCGCGGCCGTTGACGCGCAGGACCAGGCGCATCGTGCGCGGAGCGGGCGGAGAGCCGAGGAGGGCGCCGGCGCGGTCAGCGCCGGCGAGCGCGAGCGCGCCGTCGTCCTCGTCCTCGTCGTCGCCGTCGCTGCCGGCGTCCTCGCTGCCCTCCTCTTCGCCGCTCGAGGAGCAGCGCGGGCCGCGCGGGCGCTCGGGCTCGAGCACGAGCTCCACGGCGTCGCCGCGGCGCCACAGGCGCCCAGGCGGCTCGGCGCCGTCGGCGACCAGCGGCGACGGCGACGCCGCCGACGCCCCCGACCCGCCGGCGCCGGCGCCGGCGCCGCCGCCCGCGCCCGCGGACCAGCACCGCCACCCGTAGCACGGCACCTGCGACCCGCGCAGGCCGTTGACCTGCTCCCGGCCCGTGACCCCCAAAAAGGCGTCCGGGTAGTCGCGCCGCGGCACGACCGTAAAGGTGGTGCGCTGCGCGTCAGGCGCCAGCCAGGGCCGGGCGCATGTGACGTCGCAGGCGAGGTCAAACGGCGGCGGCGGGCCTCCCGCGGCGACGGCGGCGGCGGCGACGGCGTCCATCTCTGCCTCGGTGAAGACGGTGACGTGCATGGGCGGGGCGACGCCGCCACCGCCGCCTCCGTCTCCCTCGTTGCGGGAGGGGGAGGCGGGGCGAGAGGATGACAGGGAGGCGCCTTCGTTGTCGGCAGCGGCGACGCCCGCGGCGGCGGCGGCGGCCTCGTCGTCAGAGGCGGCGGCCGGCGGCGGCGGCGGCGCTTGTTGGGGCGCGCTCCTCGGGATGGGCGTGGCCTGGACGTAGTAGGCGTGGTTTAGCGGAGGGATGCGCTGCTGCTCATGGTGGTGCTGCTGCTGGTGCTGCTGGTGCTGCTCGGTCCCGGCCGCCGCCGCCACCGCCACTGACGAGCTGGGGCGCCGGGTGGCGGCGGCGGCGGCGCGCACAAAGGGCGGCTCGGGCGACGACGGCCGCGCGTGCCACATGTGCGCGTCGTGCTGCTGCTCCGGCTGCTGCCCCTGCCCCGACCGCTCGTCCTGCGCGTAGAAGAAGCGCTGCAGCTCCTCGTCGTGCTGCTGCGAAAGCGCGGGCGCGCGCCTGTCGTCCTCGTCGAGGGACGCCTCTGTCGAGACCGGGGGCGTCGCCGGCGCGGCCGCTTGCTGCTGCTGCTGGGGTGCTGCTGCTGCCGCTAGTGGGGCTGGAATCGCGGCGGCAGCAGTCGCTTGCTGTTGCTGTTGCTGTTGGTGTTGTTGGGATTGCTGCTGGCCCTGGCCCTGCTCCTCTTGCTTCCTGCCAAACGGCGGCGGCGGCACGGGCAGCCACGACGCGCGCGCGGGCGGCGCGGGCCCCACGGCGCTGCCGCTGCGGCGGCGGGCGGCGCCGGCCGACGTCGCCGAGGCGGCGCGGCGCAGGACGGCGGCCGCCGAGGCCGAGGGGACGGGCGGGAGCGCCGACGGGGGGGCGCCGCCGGCGGACCCGGCGTTGAGGGCGCGGCCGGAAGGCGTGCGCGACGCGAGGCCGTGCATTCTGGGTCGATTTTTTCTGTTGTCAGGGGTGACGAGGACGACCCCCTCGGCTCTTTGCGCCGCCGACGTGGGTTTCCGGCGGCGGCGGCGGCGGCGGCGCGGGGACGGGGACGTCTCTCGCGCGTGCGCTGAGAAAGGGCTTGCGGGCCGCCTGTGCGTTGACGTGTAGAGTGTGTGCGGGTGGCGGATGGCTGTGAAAAGGGAGCCGGGGGGAGAGGGGGGGAGAAGGCGCGCGCAGCTCGAAAGGGCATGAGAGGGGGGGCAAAGAGCCGCCCCTCTCCTCCCTCTCCTCTCTCTTGCGACGAGAAGCGATGCGTGGCGATGCTTTTGCGATGCGACGCGCGACTCACCGATTCGCCAATCGACACCTGCGGTCCTATCGCTCGCCGCTGCTTGCGCGATGAAGATCGGGTGGGGGCCGTGGGGGACGCGGGCGGGTGGCGGGGGCCGCGGGGGGCGAGGGACAACTTTTATCGAGACGTGGTTTGGCTGTTGTGACGTGGCAAGCGGTGTGTCGTCGTGGTCCGCGGGGAGACGTGCTTCCGGAGGCTAGCTGATTCTTCGGGTCTTTCGATCGGGGAGAATTGGTGTGTCGTGGATCGAGGGGGAGGACGATTCACATGATGAGGGCGGCGTCGCGCTCGACGGCGCCGCCTCCCACCCGCGCTCGCCGCCTCTTCGCGGCCGCCGCCGCCTTGAAGCTCTTTGCCGCCTCCTCTGCGTGCGTGCGTGCGTGTTTGCAAAAAGAGAAACGCCTCACACACACAAGCGAAAACAACCCCCCCCCCACGACTACGACTACCTGTAAAACCTGTGCAGCGTCGCGGGCACCTCCCTCTGCAGCGCGCCCTCGCGCTCGCCCGCCGCCGCCTCTGCCGCCGCCGCCCTCCTCTCCTGCTCGCGCTCGAGCGCCTTGCCGGCCGCCGGCTTGCGGTCCTCGACCACGTTGGTCTGCTTGCGGTGCTGCCGGCGCGTCGGCTTGTTCTTGCCCTTCATGCGCTTGCGCCCGTCGGCCTTGCCGCGCGCCTCCCGCACGCGCGCGGCGTTGGCCGCGGAGGCCTCGGCCGAACGCTCGGCCGCCACCGCCGCCGGCTCGCGCGCGAGCGCGCCCACGCCGCCGGCCCCGCCCGGGTCCAGCGAGATCGTGTCGGGCTGCAGCTTGTCCAGCAGCTGCGCGACCTCCTGCGCCCGCCGCTCGCGCAGCGACGCCAGCGGGTTGGCCACCCAAGAGTCGAAGTTGGGCTCGCCGGCGCCGGGCACCAGCATCGTCGACAGGCCCCCCGCGGCGCCGGCCGCCAGGACGTCCTCGTACGGGCAGAAGCGCACCGTCCTGGCCGCGCCCGTGGGCAGCGCGTGCGACAGGTAGGGCGACTGCGCCTTGGCACCTAGACCGCCCGCCGGCCACACCTGGACCTTGCAGCCCATCGCCACGGCCAGCAGCCCGCGCTGCGAGCAGTCGACAGAGGTGGGCGCGGCGTCGCAGAGGTACTCGTGCAGCGGCGCGTACGTGCGCACGTCCCACACCTTGACGCGTCGGTCGGCGCCCGCCGTCACCAGGTAGCGCCCGGTCGGGTCGACGCACGCGGCCCGCAAGGGGCCGCGGTGCACCAGCATGCGCACCAGGGGCGCCGACTGGTTGGGCGACCAGAAGGTCGCCGTGCCGTTGGTGTGTCCCGCGACCAGCACGGCGTTGTGCGGGTTCTGCGCGAGCACCGAGCAGGGCCCCAGGCGCGTCTTGTGCTGCGCCGCCAGCTGCCCCGTCGACACGTCCTGGTAGACGAGCGACCCGCTCGCGTCCCCGCCCGCCGACGCCAGCAAAAAGTGGTGCGGCAGAAACTGCAGCGCGCGCGGCTCTGCGTGCGCGTCGAGCGCGTGCAGCTCCACGCCGCGCTTGTCGTAGATGTAGGCGCGCTTCTTCTGGGCCGCGCAGAAGTACTGCTCGCTGTGCAGAAAGCAGGCGTCGCGCACCGCCTCCTTCACCTGCAGCTCGCACGTCAGGTGGGCCTTGCCCCACTCGAGGACGGCGAGGTGGCCGCGCGCGCCGCCGAGCAGCACGTGCCGCCCCGCGCGCGAAAAGGCGAGGCAGTAAGGGCCTAGGTCCGGCAGCGCCAGGTCGAACGCCTTGCGCGCGGCGCCCGACGGCACCTGCTCGGCCAGGTCGCGCTGCCCGAGGCGCCACGTGCGCTCGCCCCGGGCCTCGTCGGCCTCGAGCGCGCCCGCACTCGCCGGCATGAGCCACTCCCCTGCGCGCGCGGCCGCCACGGCGCCGCCCGCGTACACGCCCTCGACGTGCCGCAGCTGCCCGCGCAGCTTTTTGTCCGTCAGGGTGTCGAGGTAGGCGGCGTCGGTGCGCGCGCGGTCGAGGGCGGCGCGCGCGGCGTCCGACATGGGCGCGCGCGCGTCGGGCCCTTCGAGCGGGGGCGCGTCGTCGTCGTCGCCGCCGCCACGGCCGCCGCCGGCCTTGGCGCGGGTGGCGCCGTCCGTGCTCCTCATCTTCTTGCCCTTGCCCTCCCCTTTGAAGCTGCTGTTGTCGCGCTTGACGCCGCCCGCCGGTTGCCGGCCGCTCTTGGGGCCCTTCTTGGGGGCGCCCGGCTTGGTCACGGGCTTGCCCATCTGTTTCCGGTGGCTCGTCTTTCCAGAGCCGCCGCCCTTGCCGCTGCCGCCGCCGCCGCCGCTCCTGTTTTTGTTTTGTTTTGTGCGTGGTTTGTGTCGAGGCGTGAGTCTTTCGCGGGCCCTCGCGCGGTGATGAAGGCTCCCTCGACCGTCGGCGCTGCTCGTCTGCGCGCGCGTCGTGTCACCACCAGCGACCCTCACCTCTTCTCGGCGGACGATCCCCCTCCTCCGCCCTCCCGCGCCATCGCTTGTCCTCTCGTCTCTTTCTCGAGCCGGGCTGGATGGCGCGCTAGCGTCTGCGAGCTTGCACGCTCGCGAGTACCACGAGACGCGCGCTTGGACTGGGGTGGTGTGTGTGTGCGCAGCTGACGGGCGCAAACAGGCGACGAGTGAGTGTCTCGGGGAAGGGAGGAGGCGGCGCGGTGATGCGCGAGAGGAATTCGTGTGCGTTGGGACGAGCTTGGTGGACGTGAGTCTGTGTGTGAACGTGGTGGATTGTTAACACTGCCGTCGGGTCGTTTCAAGAAGAGCTCTCTTGTTCTTGGGCTGTCGCCGAGCGGCGGCAAGGCGCGGGCCGCCGCGCCCCCGCGCTCTGCTCTCACACGGCCGCCGCCTGCTGCCCCCCTCCCTGCTGCTGCGCCCCCTGGCTCCCCTGCGCCTGCTGCTGCTGCTGCGCCGCCATCATCCGCTGCTGCAGCGCCGCCAGCGACCGCTGCTTGTCCGCCGCCTTGGCCTCCAGCCCCCCCAGCAAACCCCCGACCCGCTCCAGCTCCGAGCCGATGGCGGCGAGGCGGCGGGAGACGGTCGCGCGCGCCTCGTCGGCGTCCTGGGCGACGAGCGCCGGGCCGATGAGCTTGAAGACGCGGGCCTTGGTGCCGCCCTCGGCCTGGCCGGAGGCGTCGAGGCGCTTGAGCTCCTGTTGGGTTTGCGATTTGCGGTTTTTTGCGGGGCGCGGAGGTGGGGCGGCGGCGTCGGCGAGGGGGAAGGTGGGCGCGACCTCCGAGCGAGCGGGCGAGTTCCCCCGAAAGCCGACGGACAAGGCGACTCACGTCCAGCACCATCTCGTTCTCGCCCTGCTGCGCGACGAGCTGACGCCGCTGCTCCTGCAGCTTTTGCATGTCTGCGCGTGTGAGATGGTTTTTTTTGGGGGGGGGGGAGGGGGGGGAGGGTCGTGAGCGTCTGCGTTCGTCTGCGTCGGGCGACGGCGAGGCGATCGGCGCGCAGAAAAGACCTCGAGACGATCACACACGCACCCCTCTGGTAGGCGCGGAACTCCTCGACCTCGCGCTCGAACGCCTTGGGGTCGGCCATGGCTTGTCGTGGGACGTGCGGGCGGGCACAAGTAGGCGCAAAAACACGCGCGCGCAAGAAAAGGAGGGGGAGGGGGGGAGGAGAGAGTTTGGATGTTTCTTCCAGGAACGCCCCCGCCGTGGTTGAGAGGTCGCTACTTGGATGTGACGATCGGCAAGTGGTTGCAAGTGGTTGAGCCAAGAGTTGCGGTGTTGGAGCGACACGATGAGAAGAGAAAAAGTGGGCACGGTCGTCGATGTGCGACCTGAAGCGTCCTGGCCGACAGGGCGCGCCGACGACGGGCGGGGCGCGAAGCCGGGCCGGTGCTTTATGAATGTATGGGGGGCCCGCGTGCAACGGCCTCATGGAGCACACTTCTCAATTAGAGATACATCTTCACCGGGGCCACGTTTATCGCCGTTCAAACACACGAGCCCGCGTCCCGAACGACAGCGGCCCGCACCATCTCTCCCCACCCGCGCCCCCCCAAATGCACGCGCGCGCCCCCTCCTTCCGCGCCGCGCGCGCATATGGGAATCACAACCTCCCGCGCCCCCACCCCATCCTTCTCCAGTCGCAGCGCGACTCCCCAAAGCGCGCGCGACACGTCCCCCGCACCACCGCCGCCGACGTCGCCGCCGCCGCCGCCGCCGAAACGGCGCCCGTCGCCGCCGACGCCAGCCCGGCCGACGCACCCGCTGCCCCCAACAACGACGCCTCTGCCCTAGTCGACCGCGTCCTGCGCGCCGTCGCCGGCTCGGACGGCGGCGTCGCCCTGACCCCGGCGAAGCGCGACGAGGTGGACGCCCTGCTCCAGGCGCTCGGCGACCGATGCGGCGTTGCGCAGCGCCCGCGCCCGCTCGGCGACCCTTTGCTTTTCGGAGACTACGAGGTCGCCTACACCTCGCCCTCGCGCGCGCCCGGGGAGCGCGGGCAGCCCGCGGGCGGGAGGTTCCGCGGGCGCGTCGGGCGCCTGCTGTTCCGGACCACGGGGGTGTTCCAGTCGGTGCTGCCGCTGCCCGCCGGAGAAGGGCAAGAGGGAAAAAAGGCTCGGCCCGGGAAGGAGGAGGAGGGAGAAAACGCGGCGCCCGGCGCCGCGGTGGCCCTTGCCGTCAACAAAGTCTCTTTCAAGCTGTTTGGCCTGATCCCGGGGTACGTGGGCCTGCGCGGCCTGTGCTACCCCTGCGCCCGCCCAGGCGCGGGGCGGCCCGCCACCGCGCGCGAGGTCGCCGGCCTCGACGCCGACGCCGCCGGCGAGGGCTCGACCGTCCGCGTGCGCTTCGAGCGCCCTGTTCTCTCGCTCGGCCCCTGGGCCGCCCGCATCGGCCCGCCGTCGGGCGTCGTGCTCACGACCACCTACCTGGACGAGCGCGTGCGCCTTGGAAAAGGCAGCCGCGGCTCGCTGTTTGTGTTTGCGCGGGGCGGCGCGGCGTCCGACGCCGGAATGAGCGCCGTGGGCACAGAAAAGGCGTCTGGCGCGGGGAGGGCGGCGATTGTGCTTATGATCGCCGCGATGGTCGCGGGTGGCGCGGCGTTGTGGCGGGCCGGGGCGGGCTTGGCGGCCGCGGGGCTGTGGCTCGCCGCGGCCGGGTTGACAGGAGTGACGAGCCAAGGGGGCATTGAGCCACCCGCTCGGGGGGCGGGTGGCGGGGGCGGCGGAAGCGCGGCGTGAGAACGGTCGCGGGCTAAAGAGTGGCGTCCTCCGAACAGGTCTCCCTCCATTTGAACCCCCGTCAAATCTCCATCTCACAACTTGCCGACCGCTCGCTCTCCCGACCGCTCGCTCTTCCGTTCCACGTCGCGTCGCGCCACGCGGGAGCAAAAAGAACAACACAGGCGGTGTGTGCCGCCTTCTCCCGAAACCCATCGATCGATCGATCGCCCCGTCTCCCGCAACGAACATGAAACCCGGATACGGCATGAAGTCGAAGAAGAAGTTCAAGGCGATCAAGGTCAAAGGGGCGGCGGCTGAGGACGGCGAGGTCGTGATGGCGGACGCCGCTCCGGCGCCGGACCCTGCGACGGCCGCAACGGCCGCGACGGCCGGCGCCCCGGCGCCGCCGCAGACGGCCGCGGGCGACGACGGCGGCGCGAGCGCGATCGCCTATGCCGCGGCGGTGGCCAAGCAGTCCGCGGCGGGCAAGGTCGGCACGGCCAAGGAGCGCCTGCGCGCCAAGCTGCAGCAGAAGCGCGCGCTGCGCGTGAAGAACCTCAAGCCCAAGAAGAACAAGGGCAAGGGGCGGGCGACGAGGTAGCGAAAGTGGTCTCCCCTCCCCCGCAACCTGCGCCGCAGTCTCAAAAGTCCCGCGATTCGCCCGCCACCGAGCGCCCACTCTCTGCTCGCACAGCCTGCGAGCGAGGATGTAGGCCTCCGACTCGTACTCCGCGTCACTTTCAAGAGCAGCACGCCTCGATCCGTAGGAACCACGATTGAACGAGGAGTTGCAAAGATGACAAACCCTCGACCTCCTCCCCTCCTCCCCTCCTCCCTTGCCCTCCTCCCTTCCCCTCCGACAAAAATCGTCTGCGTCGCGCGCGGTGAAGCGTGCACACAACCGCGGCAGCATTCCAGTCACCACAGAGACCCTCCCAAACATCATTGCCATCCCAACCAACGTAATCACACGCACACGCAGCGCGACCATAACGGAAAAAGGAAAACTTATTGTTGTTCCTCTCGACGTTCCCCCCACCACCAACCTCATCTCCCCGACCTTGGACCGCCCGCCTCACGTCGAACGTGTGTCCAGGCATACGCTTTCTTTGTAGCTCCTGCCACGCGCGCGCCCTTTCGATCCCGAGACTTGAGAGCGTGAAGGGGAGCAGCGTCTGTCTCTTCTCTCGACCTGCTTCTCTCCCGAGAGCCGGTGGTTAAACCGCGCCAGGTGGTCGGCATGACGGCGCAGCAGCAGCAGCAGCAGCAGCAGCAGCAGCAGCAGCAGCAGCAGCAGCAGCAGCAGCAATGAGGAGGCGACCAATGCCGGAGGGAGGCATGGCGGCGGCGGGCCCTGGGCGCAAAAGCACCGTCGTCGTCGCGGTCGGCGTCGGCGGCGGCGTCGGCGGCGGCAGCGCGCGGCGAGCGCGGCGGCACAACGGCGGGCTCGTCGTGGCCGCCGTCCTCCTCCTCGTTGTCGTGCTCGCCAGCACGCTGCTGGCCGCCGCCGAGGACAAGGGCGGCGGCATCATGAGCGCGAGCACGTTCGTGCCGCCCAAGCTGCTCGTGGACGGCCAACAGGCCCGCAAAGGAGCCGCCCGGCCGTCGGCCACCACGACGTTTTTCCCCGGGGACGTCCCGATCGCGCAGCCGCCGGCGGCGACGGCGACGGCGACGGCGACGGCGACGGCGACGGCGACGCCCGTGCCGACGGCGACAGCGACCACAACGACGTTCTTCACCCCATCGGCAGCCGAGCAGCCAGGAGGCCAAGCAGGAGGGGCGCAGCTACCGCGAAATTCCGAGCTGCCGGCGCAGCAAGCGAGCAGCCACGCCGACGCGGCCGTCGCGGCCTTCGCGGCGGCGCGCCAAGAGGGCGGCGGCGCCGACGTTCGCGCGCCCGTCGTGCCGCCCGCGGCCGTGCTGGCCGCGTGCCCGGCCGACGGATGGGGCGAGGCGGACGCGGCGTTTGCGGCGGCCATCGGCGCCGAGGCGCGCACGGCCACGGTCGACTCGTGGCCGGCGCTGGTCGAGGCCGTGGCGGCGGGCGCGGGCGCCGTGCTGCTGCGCCCGCCGACACAGAGCGGCGGCGGCGGCGGCGGCGGCGGCGGCGTCAACGGGTCCCTGGCGCTCGCGGCGACGAGCCCGCTGGTCGTGCCCGCTTCGACGCGCTCGCTGCTGATCGCCGCGCACCCGTCCGCCGCGGCCGAGACGGGCCCCGTGCGCGTCGACTGCTCGGCCCTAGGCGGCTCGACGGGGGGCGGCGGCGGCGGCCTGGGTGCTGCCCCGCCCCCGCTCCTGAGCTTTGCCGCCGCCGGCGCGGGCGGCGGCGCCCCGTCCCCGCTCCTGCTCCAGCTGCGCGGCCTCGCCATCGCGGGCTGCCCCAACAGGGCCGTGTCCGTCACGGCCGACGCTTCGGGCCCGGCGCCCCGCGTCTACCTGTCGGACTGCCTGCTCAAGCGCAACGCCGGCGCGGGCTCGGGCGGCGCCGTGCGCGTGTGGGCCCCCCGGGCGCGCCTGTGGCTGCGGCGCGTGCGCGCCGAGGCCAACTCGGCCGGCGCGCGCGGCGGCGCTGTCGCCGTCGGCGGCGAGGGCGCCGCGCTCTGCGCGTCGGCCTCGCGCTTTCTGGGCAACTCGGCGCCATTTGGCGGCGCCGTGGCGCTGGGCGGGGGCAGCGCGGCCGCGTCGATCGAGGGGAGCCTGCTCGCGGGCAACGCGGCCACGAGGGCGTCCGGGGGCGCGGTGTTTGTGTCGGCCAACGGCGACGACGACGAGGAGGAGGACGACCTGGCCGCGACCGTCGACGACGACGAAGACGCCGCGGCTGCGCCCGGGCAGAAGCGGAGGCGACAGCGACGCAGGAGCCTGCACCAAGGCGGCGCGGATGCCGGCGCCGGCGCCGAGCGCCCGTCAGACCCCGACGCTGCCGCCGCCGCCGCCCCGCCCGCGCCCGCGCCCGCGCCCGCGTTCGCGTTCGCGTCGGCCGACACCACGTACGAGCGCAACACGGCCGAGGTGCTCGGCGGCGCGCTGGCCTTCGCGCGCCCCTCCGATGCCGTGCTGCTCGGCGCCGCCTTTGCCGACAACCGCGCCGCCGACGGCGCGGGCGCCTACTACGCGCAAGGCGGCTCGCTGAGCGCCGCCGCCTGCGCGTTCCACGGCAACGCCGCGGGCCCGGGAGGCGACGGCGGCGCCCTCTACTGCGCCTCGGGCTGCGACTGGCGCCTGCGCGCGACCGACGTGCGCGGCAACCGCTGCGGCGGCAACGGCGGCGCGCTGTTCGCCTGGAACGCCCGCGTTGCGCTCGAGCGCTGCACGCTCGCCGGCAACGCCGCCGGGCGCCTGGGCGGCGGCTGCTCCATGGCCAACTCGACCCTGAGCGTCTTGGGCGGCGCGCTGCTGGGCAACTCGGCCGACGGGGTCGACGCGGCGGGCGGCGCCGTCTACGCGCAGCTCGGCTCCGTGCTGCTCGGCGGGCGGCTGGACGTCGAGGGCAACTGGGCGTCGTGGGGCGGCGCCGTGTACGCGACCAACGGCACGCTGGCGCTGTCCGGGCCCGAGGTGACCGCGGGCGGGGACGGGGGCGGACCTGACGAGGAGGAGGACGGCGGGAATGGGGCGCGGGGGGGCGGCGGCGGCCCGAGCCTGGGCCTGGAGGAGGAGCAGCGGCGGCAAGGGTCGCAGGCGCGGCGGCGGAGGCGGAGGCGGCTCAGCGAGGATGGCGGTGGCGGCGGCAAAAGCAAAGAGGGCGCCCCTGCCGCCGCCGCCGCCGCCGCCCCCTTGCCGCCGCCGCCCGCGCTCCCGGCCCTCCGCCTCGTCAACAACACCGCCACCAGCTCGGGCGGCGCCGTCTACGCGCTGCGCAACACCGTCGCCGCCTCGGGGCGCCTGCTGTTCCGGGGCAACGCGGCGGCGCTGGACGGCGGCGCGCTCTTCTGCCTCGACTCGGACTGCGCGCTCGACGGCCCCTCCGTCCGCCTGGTGTCCAACGTCGCCGGCGGCAGCGGCGGCGGCGCCTTTGCGCGCGGCGGCGTGCTGACCCTGGCGGGCGGGGCGCGCCTGCTGCGCTGCGAGGCGCGCGCCGGCGCCGGCGGCTGCCTCGCCGCCGACCGCGCGCTCGTCAACGCCACGCGCGCCGAGCTTCGCGGGTGCGCGGCCGCGGGCGACGGCGGCGGCGCCCTGCTGTCCAACGGCGCGGCCGCCGCGCTCGGCGAGGGCGTCGTCCTGGCGGACAACAGCGCGGGCGGCAGTGGCGGCGCCGTGGCTATGCGCAACGCCACTGCCGTGCTGCGCGGCGCGCGCTGCTCAGGCAACCGCGCGGCCGTGGCCGGCGGCGCCGTGTCGGCGGTCGGCGGCTCGCGCCTGGCGCTCTTGGGGGCCTCGCTCGAGCGCAACCGCGCCGCGCTCGGCGGCGGGGTGGCCGGGGTCGACCTCGAGCTCACGGTGCGGGGCGGGTCGATTGACGGCAACGCGGCCGTGGCCGGCGACGACGCGGCCGGCGCGGCGGGGGCGGAGGGGCAGGCGCCGCTCGCAAAGGAGAGCAGCGCGCCGCCTTCGCCGCCGCCGGACGAGCCGGCCGCCGCCGCCGCCGCCTCCGCCGCCCTCTTCGCCGGCCAGCCCGCCGCCCGCGGCCTCGGCGGCGGCCTCTACCTGCGCGGCGGCTCCGCCTCCCTCACGGCCGCGGCCCTGCGCCGCAACGCCGCCGCCGCGCACGGCGGGGGCGCCTACGTCGATGGCGGCGGCTCGGCCAGCGGCCCCTTGTCGATGGAGCGGTGCGCCGTGACCGGCAACGCCGCCGAGGGCGACGGCGGCGGCCTGAAAATCGCCGCGCTCGTGTCCGGCGCGCGCCTGGTCGCCAACGCCTTCTCCGCCAACGCCGCGGGCGGCAGCGGCGGCGCCCTGGCCGCCTTTGGCGGCGACGCTGAGGCGGCGCTCGGGAGCGACCGAGACCGCTACGACGGAAACGTCGCCTCGCGCGGCGACGGCGGCGCCGTGTTTGCCGCCGGCGCCATGACGACCGCCTCGTTCGTCGACGGCGAGTTCGAGGGCAACGCCGCGCCCGAGGGCTCCGGCGGCGCCGTGGCCCTGCGGGGTCTGCTCGGGGCCGAGGTCTTCAACGCGCGCATGGCGGGCAACGCCGCGGGCGCCTGCGGGGGCGGCCTGGCCGCCGTCGGCCTGGGACCGGGGGGGCTGGACGTCTGGCGGAGCGACCTCGATGGCAACGCGGCGTCGGCCGGCGGCGGCGCGTGCCTGGTGCGCGTGCTCGGCCCCGTGCGCGTGGACGGCAGCACCGTGACGGGCAACGCGGCCACGGGCGGCGGGAGGCTGGCGTTGCCTGAGGTCGACTGCTCCGTGCCCGGCACGGGCGGGGGCATCTGCGTCGAGGCGTCGGGCCCCGTGGCCCTGAACGCGACGGCAGCGCGCAACAACACGGCGCGCAACGGCGGCGGCGTGGCGGTTGCGTTCCGCTGCAGCCAAAGCGGTGGCGGCGGCGGCGGCGGCGGGGAGGCGGCGGGGGAAGAGGAGGACTGCCACGTGCTGCTCGCCGGCATGTCGTTCGAGGGCAACGCGGCCGTGGGCGGCGGCGGCGGCGGCGTGTGGATGGGCGCGCCTGGCGCCGCGCGCGAGCTCCGCTGCGGCGACGACGGCGCCGTGCTGCGGCCTCTGGCCGACGCGGCGGCGGCGGCGGCGGCCGCCGACGGCGGCGGCGGCGGCGCCTCTTACTACACGTCGATCGAGGACCCCTCGGCCGACGACGCCGGCGGCAAGAATGAGACCGCCAGCAGCAACAGCAGCAGCAGCAGCAGCAGCGCGTCTGCCGGCGGCGGCGGCGGCGCCAGGGGCAAGGAGGTCTTGCCGCCCGTGCAGGCGGCGGCGGCGCTCGGGCGGGCGGCGCAGGCGGCGGCGCGCGGCGGCGGCAGCATCAGCGGCGGCAGCAGCAGCTCCAAGCCCACCGCAGCGATGCCGCTGACGACCACCACCGTGGTCTTCGCCCCCGGCGGCGGCCGCGCCGTGTCCCAGACGACCAAGGCGGTGCTGGACGGCGACAGCAACCTGGACGGCGTGAGGCCGCCGCTCGGCGCCTCCTCTTCGTCGTCGTCGGCGGCGGCGGCGGCGGCGGCGGCGGCCGGGGCCTCGTCGGGCGCCCGGGCGGCCGGCTCGGGCCTGCTGCCGCTCTCCACGTCCTCGGCGTCGTTCGCGTCCTCCTTCTCGGCCGACGACGACGACGCGGGCGGGCCCGCGATCCGCGACCCGCAGCTGTGGATGGCGCCCGAGGCCGGGGAGCTCACGCCCGCGGCGCACACCCACGGCGTCGTCGTCGTTGTCGGCGGAGGCGGCGGAGGCGGCGGCAATGCTTCCTCTTCTCCCGCTTTGACGGGCGGCGGGCCGTTCGCTGGCGGCGGCGACCCCGCCCCGGCCGCTGCGTTTGACGCCGCCGACGCCACCCTCGGCCCGACCGACCTGCCGCCCTTCGACCCGTCCTCCGGCTCCTCCTACAACGCCCAGTACGACATGGCGGACGACCCGGCGGCCATGCGCACGCACGGTACGTTTGGCAGCATCCCGCCCGGCGCCGGCGTCGCCGCTCTGCCCGGCATGCCCGGCGGCGGCGGCGACGACGACGGCGGCGGCGGAGACGACGACGCGCGAGGCGCGCGCGACGCCGAGGCCCTGTCGGCGCAGGAGGAGATGCCCACGCTCACGCCCGAGGCCGGCATGCGCCTGCGCGCCCCGCCGGCGACAGCGGCCGGCCCCGCCGAGCAAGAGTCCGGCGCGCGCGCGGCGCCAGACATCGGTTACAAGGGCCCCGCGCCGCCGAAAGAGTCGCTCCGGCCGCCGCCGCAGACTACCGTGCGGTCGGGCGCCGCAGGGCAGCTGACGTATTCGAAGACGACGTTCGCCCCTCGCGGGGGCGGCGGCGGCGGCGGCAAGTCCCTGCCGCGTCGCGGCCTCGGCAAGCGCGAGCCGGCCCGGGGCACGGTCCTGCCAACCGCGGATGCGGGGGGCAAGGAGGAGGAGCAGGAGCAGGAGGAGAGCAAGGCCGATGCCGCCGCCGCCGCCGCCCCCGCGCCCGGGCCGCCGGCCGTCGGCGCGATGGCGCCCACCCCGGCGGCGGCGGCGGCAGCAGGCGTGCCGGCGATGCCCGCCGCGGTGCTCGCGGCCGCCAAGGCGGCGCCCACCGCCCGGGCGCGCGTCGACCTCCTGCGCGCCGACGCGGCGGTCGTGGCCCTCGTGTGCCGCGACCGCAGCAGCGGGGCGTCCGAGGCGCTGGCGCTCTCGGCCGCCGAGGCGTCGGCCCTGTGCAGCGGCGACCACGGGCGCGGGGGCGGGGCCGGGAGCGGAAGCGGCGGCGCCAAGGCGCCGTCCCCGGCCGAGCACGCCGATCAGCTCTGGGCGGGCGCCAACGACGCGCCCGCGCCTGCTGCCGCCCCCGCGGCTGCTTCTGCCGCTGCCCCGTCTGGCGAGGCCAAGCAAGCGACAAAGGGAGCGGGAGCGGCGCCCAACAACAGCAGCAGCAACGGCAACAGCAGCAGCAGCGCAGCCGCTGTCCCCGCCGCGCCTGATGCGCCGCCCGCAGCTCCCCCCGCCGCCGCCGTCACCACCTCTAGCAGCGGAGACGGCCGCCGCCTGCACCGCCGCCGCGCTTTGCTCGAGGAGGCAGCGCCGCCGCCCACGGCGCCGCTTGCCGACGGCGGCGAGGCCGGCGCCGCCGCGAGCGACGGGCAAGAACAGGGCGACGACCTCCCGCCCGCCTCGCCGCCGCCCTTGCCCGCCGCCGCCCCGGGCAGCCGCCTGCCGCTCTCGGCCGTCGCCGCCCTCGGGCCCGACGCCGAGGCCTACGCCGCCTACGCCCTCGGCGCCCCGGACAGCGCCCTCAACGCCGCGACGCAGTGCGGCGCCTTCTCCGGCAACGCCGCGCGCGGCAGCGGCGCCTACGGCCCGGACGTCGCCGGCGCGCCCTTTGCGCTGCGCGCGGGCCTGCCGCCCAGCGGCGTCGTGTGGGTGCCCTCTGGCGGCGCGCTGGGGGCCGTCTCGGTCTCGGCCGTGGACGTGTGGGGCGGGCTCGTCGCGGGCGGGCCCGCCGAGTTCCTGCGGTACACGGCGCGCATCACGGGCGTGGACGACGACCAGGCCGCGCAGGGCGGCGGCGGCGACGTTAACGGCGGCAGGACGGCGGCGGCGGCGGCGGCGATGTCGACCGCGCGCCTCGAGGGCGACGCCTCGGCCCTGCTGGCCGTCAACGGCACGGCGCGCCTCGACGCCCTGCGCGTGGTGGGCGAGCCCGGGAGCGTCGTGCGCGTCGAGCTGTCGCCCTCGTCGTCTCCCGCGACCCGCCGCGGCGCCTCATCCTCCTCGTCCTCGTCGTCGTCGCCGCCGCCCCGCGCCATCGCGCCGGCCACGCTGCGCGTCGGCCTCCGCGGCTGCGCCCTCGGCGAGGCCCTGCTCGCGGACGCCGGCTGCACGCCCTGCGGCCCCGGGTCCTACGCCTTTGGCGCCGCCGACGCCACCTGCTCGGCCTGCCCGCGCGGGGCCGCGTGCGAGGGCGCGGCCGTCGTCCCGCTGCCCGGCCACTGGCAGTCGCACCCGCGCTCGGCGCGGCCGCACCCCTGCCTGCACGCGCCCGCGTGCGCGCGCGCGCCCGCTCGGCAGGCGGCGCTGGAGGACCTGGCGCGCGAGGGCGCCGTCGTGGCCGCGGGCGAGGTGGACGCGGGCGCGTTCCAGGCGCTGCAGTGCGCGCCCGGGTACGAGGGCCCGCTCTGTGCGCTGTGCACGGCCGGAGGAGGAGGGGGAAGGAACAAGGGCGCAGAGAGTGAGCGGCAGCCCCTGCCGCTGCGGCTGCAGCAAAGCGGGGACGGCCTCTCGGCCGCCGTCGCCTCGCGCCGCTACGGCCGCACGGGCGGCGTCGGCGGCGGCGGGCGCGCCTGCGGGGCCTGCGCGCGCCCGCCCCGCGAGACGGCCGCCCTCTACGCCCTCGCCCGCCTGTTCGACCTCCTCTTGCTGGCCGCGTGCGTGTGGGTGGCCCAGGCCGCCGCGCGCTGGTGGCGCCGCTCGGCGGCGCCCGCGCCCGGCACGGCGGCCGCGAGGGCGGGCGCCAGCAAGCCCGCTCCCCCGCCCCCCTCGGCCCCCCACCCGGTCGTCCAGGCGCACTCGCGCGTCCTGGTCGAGCACCTGCAGCTGCTGTCCATCCTCGCGGCGTCGTCCGCCGCCGCCCTGTGGCCTGCGCCCCTGAAGGCCTTCGTGCGGGCCTTTGCCATGGTGCCGCTCGGCACCGCGGCCTGGGTCAACCTGGACTGCGCCCTGCCGCGCTCGCACTGGCGCGGCCTGCCCCGCTCCGTGCTCACCCTGCTTGCCACCGCCCTGCCGCCGCTGCTCTACGTGCTCGCGGCGCTGGGCGCGTGGCTGGTCGCGCGATTCGTCATGGGCCGCCCGGGCAGGCGCGCGCTGGTCGTGCTGCTATGCACGGCGGGGTTGTTTTACCCGCTGCTAGCGTGGACGTCCCTCTCGACGTTCATGTGCGTCGCCCTGGACGATGACAGGGCCGTCGTGCCGGACGGGGCGATCGCGCCGAGCGGGGGAACATCGCTGAGCGGCGGCGCGGCGGCGACGGCGGCGGCGATGACGACGGCGACGGGGCACGCGTCGGCGCCGGGCGCCGAGGGCGCGTTTTGGGCGGCCGACCCGTCGCTGCGCTGCTACCGGGGTTTGCACCTCAGTCTGGCGCTCGGGTTCGGCCTGCCCGTCGCCCTGCTGGTCGGGCTGGGATGGCCCGCCCTCCTGGCGGCCCTGCTGTTCGACGCGCGCGCCGTGCTCCTGCGCGCCGAGGCCGCGCCGAGCGACAGGGCGCGCCGCCGCATGCGCCCGGCCGTCGAGCGCGCGCGAGAGGTTATGGGCCTGCTGGCGGGCGCCTACCGCCCGCGCGGCGCGCTGTGGCTGTGGGCGGTCGCGGTCGAGGCGCGCCGCCTCCTGCTGGTCTTGTCCCTCCTGCTGACGGCCGCGCGCCCGGCCGCCGCCCAGGCGTACGCAGCGTGGGCGGCGCTGGCGGCCGCGCTGCTCGCCGAGGCGTGGTTGCGGCCGCAGGCGGGCCGCGCGCTGGCCGCGCTGCAGGCCTGCTCGCTGGCGGCGCTCCAGGCCACGGCGGTGCTCGCCGGCGGCGGGTTTGCGCAGCCCGGCCTGGAGGGCGCGTCCGGGGCGCTGGCCGCGGGCGCGGTGCTGGCCAACGTGGCCGTGCTGGGGGCGTTTGGCTTGTCGGTCGGGGCGGGGCTGGACCGGGCGTGGTGGCACAGGCTGCGCGAGCGGGGGTGGGGGCGGCTGCCGGGCGCGAGGCTCGGCGGGCGGCTGCTTCCCGGCGGCGGCGGCGGCGGCGGCGGCGGCGGCGGCGGCCTCGACGCTGGCGCGGCGGCCGCCGGCGCCAAGGGCACTGTCACCGTGGCCGAGGGCGGCGGCGGCAAGCCGGGCGGCGGCCCGACGGTCAGCTTCGTGGCGGCATCCGGCGGCAACGGCGCCGGCAACGGCCTGCCGGACGAGATGGTCCAGCGCCGGCGCTCGGCCCCGGCGACCTCGGGCGCGGGCGCGGGCGGCGGCGAGGGCGGCGGCGGCGGCCGGGTTGGCCGGCCGATGACCTCCGCGGCCGCCTCTGCCGCCGCCAGCGCCGCCGTCGCCGCGGCCGTCGCGGCGGTCGAGCGCGCGCGCGGCCTGCCGACGGGCGGCGACCGCGACGCGGCCATGCTGCGCGCGCTGCAGTCTCTCGGCGCCGCCAGCGCCACGCTGCAGCAGCAGCAGCAGCACCACCAGCAGCGCCGCGACCTCGCCTCGGCGGCGGCAGCGGCCGGCGGCGGCGGCGGCGGCGGCGGCGCGCGGCAAGGCAACCCGCCGCCGCCGCCCATGCCGCCGCCGCCGCCGCCCGCAGACGTCGCGCTCGACGTCCCCGGCCTCGCCGCCACGGCCAGCGCCATACGCATGCCCCTGGGCCGCTACACGTCGGTGCACCAGTGGCTCGAGGCCTCTGCCGCGATCGACGACGCCTTGCTCGCAGAGGGCGGCGGCGGAAGCGGCGGGGGGGCGCGCCGCCGCTCGACCGGCGGCGGCAGCCGGGCGAGCGGCGGCGGCGGCGGCGGCGCCGGGCCCGGCGACGACGACGAGGAGGGCGGCAGCGCCGCGCGCGACGACCACGGGTCGGACCTGCCCGCCTCCCCGGGCCCCGTGCCCGCCCCACGCGCGGGCGCGGAGGACGTCGAGCAGCGCCGCCGCCGCCGCCGCCCGCTCCGCTCCTTGCCCGGCAGCGGCAGCGGCGGCGGCGGCGGCGCGGCGGGGCGCGTCGGCGGGATGATCGCCGCGGCGGCCGGCGCCGTCGCGCGCGGCATCGGCGGCGTCATCGGCCGGGTCTCCTCCGGCGGCGGCGCGGCTGCCGCCGCCGCCGACCCCGGCCCCGCGCTCGTGCCCACGGCCGCGCGCCACAGCGGGTACTACGGCATGTGGGCGGCGGCGGCGGCCGCTGCCGTCGCCGCGCCCGTGGCGCCGCCGCCGCCGCCGCCGCCGCCGGCCCCGCCCTCGACGGCGGCCGCGGCGGCGACGGTGGGCTCGTCCGCCGACGGCGGCGGGGCCGGCGGCGCGCCGCCGTCCCGGCAGCCGCAGCAGCCGCCCCCTCCGCCCTCCAACGTCGCGCTCAAGACGTCCAAGCCGTCGCAGGCGGCGGCGGCGGCGGCGGCGGCGGCGGCGGCCGAGCGGGCCGCCGGCGCGGCGGCGCCCACGCACGACGCCGACGGCGCGCCGCCCGTGACGGCCGCGCGGCACGCGCGCTACTACAGCGCGTGGGCGTCGGCCGCGGTCGTGGCGACGGCGCCCGTCGGGCAGCAGCAGCAACCACAGCTGCCACAGCAGCAGCAGCAGCAGCCGTGAGAGTCGCAGGGATTCGCTCGCTCGCCGATGGGTGCTTTTTGGGGTTGGCGGCAAAGGAGGAGGAGGATCGAGCGAGTGAGGTCGGTCGGGGGCGGCCGCCAACGACCCTTTTATTTGGACGAGGCAGGGCGGGGTCCCTCTGACCGGTCGGGGGCCCCTCTGACCCGCTCTGAATATGTGCACGTTCCTTTATTTCATCATCCTTTTGTGAGGCCCCGGCTGCTGCCTTAAGAGAGAGAAATGCGTGCGCGATCCCAGTTTTCGGGGCGAATTCGCCCGTTTCGCGCTTTGGCGGCGGCCGGCGGCGGCCGGCGGCGGCGGCCGGCGTCTCTCAGCCGGCTTCGTCGTCGTCGTCGTCCTCCTCCTCCTCCTCCTTGACGCGCCGCCGCTTCTGCCCGCCGCCGCCGTCCGGTCCCGCCCTCGCGGCCAGAGGAACTTTCTCGTCGCCGCCGTCGTCGCCGCTGCTCGTGTCGCCCAGGACCACGACGGCGCCCTGGTCGTCGTCGTTGTGCCTGTCTGGCTTGCGGCCGGCCGGCGGCCGCGGCGGCGCCCCGGCCCCCTCGTCGCCCTCGCCCTCGCCCTCGCCCTCGCCCTCGGGCGCGCCCCAAACGCCGCGCTTCCGGTCCTCCTCCTCCTCTTTCACGTCCACATCCGCCTCCTTCTCCTCCTTGACCGTCGAGACCGACGGCGTCAGAGCGCGCGTCAGCGCAACGCCATACGCAGCGGCGCGCTCTGCTCCCAGCGCCCGCTCGGCCGGGACGCCCGACGCCAGCGCCCGCATCTGCGCGCGGCTCGCGACGCAGCGCGGCAGGACGCCCGCGCGGCGCGCGAGGCGCCGGCGCGCGGCGTCGAGCCCCGGGCTGCCGCCGAACGGCACGCCGACGTCCTCCGCGTCGCCGCCCGCGCCCCCGTCGTCGTCGTCGCCGCCCCCGCCCCCGGGAGGGCGCAGCAAGCCCGCGGGCAACCGGAGGCCCGGCCCGCGCGCCGCCCCGCCCTGCCGCTGCCGCTGCCGCTGCCGCTCCACGAACGCCCGCCCCCGCGCCGAGCACGCGACGTAGGCCGTCGTGGCGTACGCGGTGTGAAAAGCCAAACTCGAGCCGCAGCAGGCCGCCCCGCCCCGCCCCGCCCCCCCGTCCTCCGCGCCAAACACCAAGGTGCGCGGCGAGCTCCTCGGCGCCGCGCCGCGGCACGCGCGCCGCGCGCCGGCGCTCGTCGGCGTCGGGGTTGTGCTTGGCCGAGCGCCACGCGTCGAGCAGCTGATTTAGCGTGAGGCCCTTTCTGCCGCCGCTGGCGCCGGCGCCAGCGCCGCCGCCGCCCGCCGCGGCCGCCGCCGCCGCCTCGGCCCGGCCCAGAGTCGCGAGGAGGCTGGCGGCGAGCGCGGCGGCCTCCTGCTCCCCCTCCAGCTCCTGCTGGTTCTGCTGCTGCAACCCACCGTCGCCGTCGTCGCCGCGCCCACCCCCCACGGCCGCCTCGGCGCGCGCGCACAGGTCGCACATGCCACGGCAAGGAGGAAGCCGCGAGGAGGCCGCCGCCGCCGCCCCCCGCCCCTCCTCGCCCTCCCCCTCCTCGCCAAAGTGCCGCAGGATCGCCGCCCGCCGGCACCCCGCCGCACCCCCAGCCCCTCCCCCGGGCGGCGGCAGCAGCAGCGCGTAGCGCGCCGACGCGCGCAGCCGCGGCCACCACCCGGGCTCGCCGCACACCACCGACGCCAGCCACAGCGCGTCCGCCGGCCGCCAGAACAGCGCGCAGCGCGCGGGCAGGCCGTCGCGCCCCGCGCGCGACGACTTTTGATAATAGCCCTCTAGGGAGCCCGGCAGGCAGCTGTGCACCACGAAGCGCACGTCGAGCTTGCTCACGCCCAGGCCAAACGCCACCGTCGCGCAGATGACCTGGACGCCGCCGCCGTTGCCGCCGCCCCCGTTGTCACCGCGGCCTGTGGTCCAGGCCCTCTGCGCGCGGCTCCTCTCGCCGTGGTCCATGTCGGCGTGGTAGTGCAGCGCGCTGACGCCCCGCGCGCGCAGCCCCGCGGCGAGCGCCTCGGCGTCGCGGCGCGTCAGGCCGTAGACGATGCCGCTGGCCGACGGAGGGAAGTGGCGCTTGATCCACGCCGCGATCTGCGCCTCAGCGCGCGCACCGCCGCCGCCGCCGCCCCGTGTACCACCGCGCCCTGTACCGCCGCCGCCCCCCGCGCCGCCGCCCGCTGTACCGCCGCCACCCGCCGCGCCGCCATGACTGTCCTCCTCGCCCGTTTTTGGGATGACCTCGTAAAACAGGTTGGGGCGGTTGACGCTCGCCCGAAAGGCGGCCGCGCCGCCGCCCACGTTGATGCCGAGCAGCGCGGCCACCTCGCCCGCGACGGCGGCCGTGGCCGTGGCCGTGCACGCGAGCAAGGGGACGCCCGGGAACGACTGCTTGAGCAGGCCGAGGCGGCGGTAGTCGGCGCGAAAGGCGTGCGACGCCTGGCTGGCGCTGTGCGCCTCGTCGACGGCCACGCGCGCCAGGCGCCCGCGCTCGTGCAGCCTCTGCAGCTTCCCCAGCAGGCGCTTGCTGCCGACGGCGCGCTCGGGCGTGACGAATAGCAGGCGCAGGAACTTGGGCGGCGTCGGGGCCTTGCCGTCGCCGTCGTCGCCGCGGCCGCCGCCGTCGCCGTCGCTGTCGCGTCGCCGCCGTCCTCGTCGTCGCTGCTGCTGGCGCCTGCCGCCGCCGCCTTTTTTGCCTTTTTCTTCTCCTTTTTGGCGTTGCCGCCGCCTCCGCCCGCCCCGCCGCCTCCGCCTCCCCCTCCGCCCTCCGCCCCGGCGGGCCCGAGCGCCGCGAGCGCGTCCACGGCCGCGTACGCGGCGACTGATGGGAGTCTTCCTCCTGCTGGTCTGCATGGTCCTCGGCTGCCCCCCCCCACGGCACGGTCAGTCTCACGACGTTCGGGGGTGGTGGGTCGGGGCGCCCGGGCGCGCCGCCGCCGCCGCCGCTGTCGCCGCCGCCTCCGCCGCCGCCCCCGCTTGTCCCCGCTGCCGCCACCGCCGCCGAGTGCGCGAGGGCCCGCTCGCGCTCGCGCGTCTCGTCGGCCTCGATTTCGCGCAGCGCCTCCTCCTGGCTCCTGTTGGTCGTCATGTCCTCGGCATGGTCTCTCGGAGAAGGAACAACTTGACTCAACTCGAGTTTTTTCAGTCGTGTCGATTTTTTTATGGACGTCCTCTGCCTAGGCAGAGAGGATCGATGCCTCACTGGTACAAAGATTGGGTTAGCGCGCACGCAACGTCAAGAAAACCGGGGGGCGACCGAGCAGAGGAGTCAAGCCTAGTGAGAAGCAACCCACGCCGACCGCGGGCGGCGGCGGTTTTCGCTCGAGCCGACGCCAACGAATGATTGTCGAGGGCATAAAATTTACAACAGGGCGACGGCGGGAATGAAACAAGGCGGGCGGAGCGAGGAACGATAAAAAAGTCTGCTGCGGAGGTAAAATGGCGGGACGGTCGTGTGTACAAAAATCGGGCGGGGAGCAACCCTCCCGCGCCGCGTCACAAAAAAACATAAGGGTTTTTTGGTCGGGTTGGTTTTTCTTGGAGAGGGGGGGAGGGGGTGAGGCCCGGAATGCTGCGTGTCATCAAAGAGAGGGCGGCAACCGCGGTGCACGCGTCAGGTCAACCTTCTTCTCGGGCCAAAACGGGTTCGTCGGTTGGTTGCGGCGAGGCCGGGGACGGCGGGCGCCAGGGCGCGACCGTCAAAGCGTCGCCTGCTCTCGCACGAGTTTTTTTTTCTGTCGTGTAGTTTTTGGGCGCAGGCGGGCACGACCAAACAAAGACAGGTGGGCGCGCATGTGTGTGTGTGTGCGCGTGTGCGCGAGGGATGCGCGCCCTCTTCTTGCGGAAAGAGACGGGCGGGCGCTCTGCACAGAAAGGGCAAACACGCCGAAAAGGCATTTTTTTTTTGCCATTCCGAGTGAGCGCTCGCCCCGGCCTTGCGTGTTGTGTTGTTCCTTCTTTTCCTGTTGCTTGTGGGACCTGCGCGTGCTTCTGCTGCACCAGCTGCTTGCTCGCTCGCACGTGTTTGTGTGCGGGCGGGCGTGCGGGCGAGGGGCATAGAACACGGCGCCTCTTCTCTCGCAGCGTCCTCCTAGCCGCCTCTCTCTCTCGTCCGCCGTCCGCCGCGCTCTCTCTCCTTCCTTCACTCGGCAGCGGGCTCGTCCTCGAGCTCGAACATCTCGCCCTCGAACTCGTCCTCCTCGTCGAGGTCTGCCATGAGGCTGAGCCAGGCGTCGACGCGCTCGATCTCGCAGAGCTCGTCCTGGGGGGAGGGAGGGGGAGGGGGCGGGGCGTCGGGTGTGTTTTTGTGGCGGCGGGCGGCGAGTCTGCGTCAGCGCAAAGAGAGAGAAACAGAAAGGCGTTCCCGCTCGGTCGATAAGCGCCCCCGGCGGATCGCGCGCGCGCTCGCACGGCGACCTCCTAGGTGTCGAGCTGCCGGGCGATCGAGGACGAGAGGCGTCGCGGGAAGGGGGGGTATCGGCGATACGAAAGAAAGAACCTCTTCTCTCTCTTTCTTCGGACGCCTCTCGGCCTCTCTCTCCTTCTCACCATCAGCTCCTCCTCGACGGCTTGGGCGCTTTGGTACGAGGCCGGGTAGAACTCGGCGGCGAGCGGCGACAGCTTCATGGTGACGTTTGGTCTCGTTTGAGGAAAGAGCGGAAAGAAGAAGAAGGGAGAGGTGGGCCACAAAGGAGGGAACACGCAAAGGGTGTCGCGTCGGTGTGTTTGTGTGTTGGCGTTGATTTGGGTTGGTGGGTGTGCTTGGGCAAAGAGGGGCGAGGCGCGGCGTTTTTGAGCTCCGGACGAGGGAGAGAGAGGCCCAGAAGGGACGATAACAATTTGTCGCCCGTCCGCGAGGATCGGGCTTCCAGTGCCCGCGACGCCCCTGTTGGCGACAGTTTCGCCGGCCCCGTCGCCTGCGACGGCCGAGGGGCCGCGATTCCGTGCTATGAAGCGCGCGTAGATGTTACACTTGCCCCCCTCTTAGGAGCGAAAAAGCGCGGCGACGACGAGAGACGAGAGACGAGGGACGCCCCCGCCGTCGAAGAAAAAAACCAAATCAGGAGGACGGTTTTCCGGGAAGAAAAGGAAGAAGAAGACAGGTTTGGTCATTTGGGGATGCGAGCGGCGACGAGAGGCGTCGGCGGTCTGTGGGGGGGGGGGTGATGGGGAGGCATGGACGAATGAGGGACGGCCACGAACGAGCGCGCGCGCTAGCGCGCCACCGCAGCGCCTCCCGCCGCCGCCCTCACTTTTCCTCCTGCGTCGTCCGAGGGCGCGACGATGCGGGTCACGCGAAAGCGCGACAGCGCCCCGGCAAACGGCGACGGCTCGAGGTGCTCGAGCACCTCTCCCTCGACCCACGCGCCGGGCACCTCGAAGGAGGCGCCCGAGGCCGTGCGGACGAGGACGACGTGCTCAAAAAAGAGGCGCTCTGCAGCGGGCGGCGGCGGCGGGCGGCGGGCGGCGGCGGGCGGCGGCGGTGGCGGGCCGTCGGCCGGGGGGGAGGGGGCGGAGGCGCGGGCGGCGGCGGCGGCGGCCGCGCGCGCGACGGCGCGGCGCGAGAGCGTGTAGGTCATTCCCTCCCAGACGGGCTGGGGCCCGGCGGTGGGGCCGACGTCGAGCAGCGCGTACCGCTGCTGCTGGTGCGGCAAAGGGGCAAGCCGTTGGGCCGCGGCGGTGGCGGCGGCGGCTGGTCGGGCGGCGGCGGCTGCGACGGCGGCGGCGGCGGCGGCGGTCGGCGCGCGGCGGGCGCTGGAGACGGCCTTGGTGGCGCGTGCCGCGCGTGTGGCGCTCATGCCGAGCGCTGGTGGCATTGTGGGCGTCCGATGAAATATAGAATGGAGGGAGGGAGGCGCAAAAAAAGGAAAAAATGAGCCCTCTTGTCGGGACAAACGTGCGAGAAGAAAAAAAGGCGGGCTTGGTGTTGAAACAGCAGTGATTCGAAGAGTCCCAGGGGGGGGCGAGGCTGCAATGATTGAATGTGGGTTTGGACGCGATGTGACTTGAGGGCGCGAGGTTTCGGAAGAGCAAGAGAGCAACAAGAGAGAAAAAGGCAGGACCTCGACTTCCATCTGTCGCTCCTCTTCAGAAACGCTACGCAACGAGCGTAGCATCACCACCATCGCGACATACACATCGACGCAGCAGCGCGGACTCAACCCTCCCCCCCCCCCCCCCCCGCGCGCCCTCACACCCCGTTTGCCACGCTGAGAACAACGCTCTGACCAAACGCTCCCAACAACAGAAGCAGCGAGAGCGCGAGGGAAGGGCGCGCCCACGCGCGCCCACGCAAGCAGTTTCTAGGTAGACCGTCATCACCACCACCGGGAGCACCACCACCACCAGGAGCCCCACCCCCGCTCCCCCACACCACCCGAGATGCAGGGCGGCGGCGGCGGCGTTGGCGGCGTTGGCGGCGCCGGCGCGCACCCCCTCGCGCCGCACCACCCGCCCGCGCTCAACATCCGCCAGAAGCAGGCCGACGCGCTGCTGCGGCTGCTCGACCTGTCCGGCCCCTCCTCCTCCCCCTCTACAGAGGACACCGAGTACAAGGTTCTCGTGCTCGACCGCTTCTGCCGCGACGTCGTGGCCCCCCTGCTGCGCGTCCACGCCCTGCGCCGCGCGGGCGTCACCCTCCACCTTGCGCTCGAGTCCCCCGACCGCCAACCGATCCCCGACGTGCCCGCCGTCTACCTGGCCCTGCCCACGCCCGAGGCGGTCGACCGCGTGGTGGCCGACGCCTCCGCCGGCCTGTACGACCGCGTGCACCTGTGCTGGGCGACGGCGCTCCCCCCGCCGCTGCTCGAGCGCCTGGCCGCGGGCGCCGTGCGCGCGGGCGCGGCCGCGCGCGTCGCGCGCGTCTCCGACGCGTTCTGCGCCTTCGTCGCGCTCGAGGCCGGGCTGTTCACCCTGGCGCTGCCGGACGCGTACGTCGCGCTGCACGACCCGGCCGCCCGCGAGGCGCAGATCGAGGCCACGGTCCGCGCCGTGGTCGACGGCCTGTTCTCGGCGCTCGTGACGCTCGGGTGCGTGCCCGTGCTGCGCGCGCCGCGCGGCGGCGCGGCCGAGCACGTGGCGAGGCTGCTGGACGCGCGCCTGCGGGAGCACTTGAAGGCGCGGCACAACCTCTTCTCCGAGGCCGAGGCGGGCGGCGGCGGCGGCGTGGGCGGGGCGGGCGGCGGCCAAAGCCACCACCACCACCACGGCCACAGCCTTGCGTCGTCGGCGCTGCTGTCGCGGCCGCTGCTGGTCTTGCTGGATAGGAATTTCGACCTGGGCGTGATGGTGCGGCACGCCTGGTCGTACAAGCCCCTGGTGCACGACGTGCTGGGCATGCGGTCCAATCGCGTGACCCTCGCGCCCGAGCCGCAGCCGGGGGCGGGCGCGCCGGCGTCCGCCGCCGCCGCCGACGCGCTCTCGGCGGCCGGCGCCGGCGCCGGCAAGCCGCGCTCCTATGACGTGGACGAGACCGACTTTTTTTGGGAGCAGTGCGGCTCGCTGCCGTTCCCGCGGGTCGCGGAGGAGGTCGAGGCGCAGCTCCAGCGCTACAAGCGCGCGGTGGACGAGATCAACGCGCGCACCGCCGCCGAGGGCGCAGGGAACGGCGCGGGCGCGGGCGCGGGCGGCGGCGGCGGCGGCGGCGCCGACGGCCGCAGCGAGACGTTCGGCGACCCGGACGAGGCCATGCGCCGCAACGCGCGCTCGCTGATGGCGGCGGTCTCGTCGCTGCCCGAGCTGCAGGAGCGCAAGCGCGTGCTGGACAAGCACACCAACCTGGCCACGGCGCTGCTCGGCGCGATCAAGGGCGGGGGGCTGGACCAGATGCACGGCCTCGAGGACGAGCTGCTGGCGGGCAAGGCGGACGGCGCGCAGGTCCTAAGGGCAGTCGGGAGAGCGGGCGGCGGCGGCGGCGGCGGCGGCGGCGGCGGCGGCGGCGGCGGCGGCGCGGGCGACAAGCTGCGGCTGGCGCTCGTGCACGCGCTGGCGGCGCCGGGCCCGCTGCCGGAGGCGGAGCTGCGCGAGCTGAGCGACGCCTTGCGCGCGTGCGGGGCCGACACCACGGCGCTGGCGTACGTGGCGCGCATGCGGCGCAACGGCCTGATCGGCGCGGGCGGCGGCGGCGGCGGCGGCGGCGCGGGGCTCGGCGGCGGCGGCGCGGGCGGCTCGGCGGCGCAGCTGGCCGGCGGCGGCGGCGGCGGCGGCGACGTCATTCTCGGCTGGGCCGACAAGGCCCTGGGCGCCGCGACCAAGCAGATGCGCACCCTGCTGTCCGGCGCGCGCCAGGCGCCCGTCGTCGCCGTCGTCGAGGCGCTGATGGACCCGAAACCCGGAGCGGGCGCGGGGGGCGGCGGCGGCATGGGCGGCGGCGGCGGCGGCGGCATGGGCGGCGGCGGCATGGGCGGCGGCGGCGGCGGCGGCGCGCCCAACGAGCACGACACGTTTTTGGTGTTCGACCCCAAGCTGCCGCCCGGGCGGGCCGGCCCCGACCGCGCGCGCGGCCCCTTCCGCGACGCCATCGTCTTCGTGGTGGGCGGCGGGAACTACCTCGAGCGCGAGCACCTGGCCGCGTGGGCGGCGGCGGGCCCCAAGGGCGGGGGCGCGGCGGGCGCGGGCGGCGGCATGGGCGGCGGCGGCGGCATTGGCGGCGGCGCGGGCGGGTTCGGGGCCCGCACGGTGGTGTACGGCGCGACGTCGCTGCCGGGCGGCGCCGAGTTCGTGACGCAGCTGGAGGAGCTCGGGAGGAGGAGCGGCATCGTCGGGGGGGGGTCGGCGGCGGCGGCGGTGGTTGGCGGCAGCGTGTTGTAAATTGTTGGCACGCCCGACGTCGGCCTCCCACGCGGCGCGGTGCGCCTCGAGCAGCTGCGCCTGCTGCTCGGCGTGCAGGGCCGCGTCCTCCAGGGCGCGCGCGGCGTAGGCCGCCTCCACCAGCTCGTTCGTCGTCGTCTTTGTCCATTTCACGCAAACCACCACCCAAAAGAATCGTCGTCGTGTTTACAACACAAACGCACTCTGTCTCTGGCTCTATCGAGGTGGGCCCACGCTATGACCAAGGAGTCTCTTGAGGGAAGGATCAGCGGCGGCCCTTGCCGCGGCCACCACCACCACCGCCGCCGCCGCCGCGCCCGCCGCCGCGCCCGCCGCCGCCGCCGCTCGCCCTGGCGCCGCCGCCGCGCCCGCCGCCGCCGCCGCCCTTGTCGCGCCCGCCCGCGCCACCGCCCTTGCCCTTGCCGCCGCCCCCGCGGCCCCCCCGGCCGCCGCCGCCGCCCTTGCCGCCGCGCGACGACGCGCCGGCCCCGCGCCCGCGCTTGTCTGCCAGCATGCGCTTGTCCAGCGGCGGGCCCTTGCCCCGCTTGCCGCCGCCGCGCCCGCCCGCCGACGCCCCCGCGCCGCCCCGGCCGCCCTTCTTGGCGCCCTTCTCCGCGCGCGCCTTGGCGTAGAGTTTCTCGACCTCGCGCAGGCGCGCGCCCATCGGCACGTCGTCCTGCGCCGCCACCTGGTTGGCCTTGGCCCGCGCCGTGTCCAGCCGCAGCTGCAGGCGCTTGCGCTTGCGCGCCTTGGCCTCGGCCACCTTTTTGATCGGGCGCGCGTCGGCCGCCCGCAGCTGCGCCTTGGCCTCCTCGACCTCCTCGCGCGTGACCGAGGGGATCGGCCGCATGTGCTTGCGCTCGTCGTCCTGGAACCACTTGGGCAGGGGGACGCCGCCGTCGTCGAACGCGCGGCGGTTGTACGCGGCCTCGAACAGGGAGAGCTTGCTCTTGCGGCGGAGCATGCGCTTGGCCATCGCCATGACCTCGGCCTTGCCGCGGTCGTCCAGCGCCTCGAACTCCTCCGCGTCAGAGTCGTGGCCGCCGCCGGCGACGCCGCCGCCGATCCCGCCCGCGCCGCCGCCGCCGCCGCCGCCCTCGCCGTCGGACGAGGCCTCGCCGTCCGAGCCGGTCTGGGGCCCGACCGCAAAGGCGGCGGCGGTGATGGGGGCGCCGCCACCGCCCGCGGGCGCGGCGCCGCCGCCGGACACCTTGCTCTTCTTCTTGGGCGGCCTGGCGGCGGCCTCGTTGTCGTCGTCGTCGCTGTCGTCCGCGTCCTCGCTGTCGCCGAGGGCGGCGGCGGCGGCATCATTGCCGGCCTCGTCGCCGCCGTCCGACTCCTCGCCCTCGTCGCTGCCCAGACTGCCGTCAAAGTCGCTGCTGCCGTCGGCGTCGCCATCATCCGCCGCCGCCGCCGCCGCCGCCTGGGCCCGCAGGCGCCGCTGCCGCGCGGCGGCGGCGGCGGCCGCCGCCGCCGCCGCCGCCTTCGCCGCCGCCGACGCGCCGTCGGCGGCCAGCAGCAGGTCCGGGTCGTCAAACTCCTCTCGGCCAAACCACTGTGCCGCGACGGCCGCGGGGGTCTTGGGCACGCCCGCGCGCGCCTCGTCGAGGCGGACGACCAGGCCGCCGCCGTCCTCCTCGTCCTTGTGCGCGCGGCGCGCGCCGGCGCCGCCGGGCGTCGGCACCGGCGGCAGGGCGGCGCCGTCCTCGTCCTCGTCGTCGTCCTCGCCCCCGCCGACGCCGACGGCCTCGTCAAACGCGGCGAGCTCGCCCGCGTCGTCGCCCAGGCGCGCGCGGCGCTCGCGCTCGGCGGCGACGCGCTTGCCGCGGCGCGTCAAGTAGTCGGCGTACGACGTCTCCAGCGACGCGTCCAGCTCGCGCTCGTAGCGCGCCTCGGCCTCGTCGCTGTCGCCGTCGTCCTCGCCGCCGCTGCCGCTGCCGCTGCCGCCGCCGGAATCGGTCGACGGCTCGGCGAGCTCTGCCATTTCGTCGTCGCCCGGCGCGTCGGCCTCGATGAGGCCGTCGAGGCGCGCGGCCGCGCCGCGCTTGCCCTTGAGCGCGCCGACCAGGCTGAACAGGGAGCTCGCGCCGCCACGGCCGCCGCCGCTGCCGGCGCGGCCGCCGTCCTCGGCCGAGGGCGCCAGCAGCGCCGCGCCGCCGCCGCCGGCCGCGCCGCCGCCGTCCTCGCCGACGATGCCGGCGCTGGCGTCCAGCTGCGCCGCGCGCACGCGCGCGCGCTTCTTGGCCTCGCGCTTCTTGCGGCGCTCGCGCTTGGCGCGGGCGTCGGCGCGCGCGCGCACCGACTTCATCTCTTCCATCAGCCGGCGGTCGCCCACCGCCTCGCCGTCCTCCTCGCCGCCGTCCTCGGCCGCGCCCTCGCCGTCGCCTTCGCCGTCGCTGTCGCTGCCGCTGTCGCTGTCGCTGCCGCTGCCGCCGCCGGCCCGCCTCTTCTTGCCGCCCCCTCCCGGCTTGCGCTCCGCCTGCCCCAGCTCGGCCTTGAGGTCGCGCCGAAGCGCCAGCCGCCACCGGAGCAGCGCCTTGAACTCGGACCGCCCGAGCACCTGCAGGTCGCCGCACAGCAGCCGGATCTCTCGGACGGTGGCCGGGTGCGCGCGGGCGGCGGCGGCCAGGCGCGCGAGGGCGCCGGCCGCGGCGGCGTCGCCGTTCTCGTCGTCGCCGTCGTCGCCGGCGCCGGCGTCGGCGCGGGCCGAGGCGGCGAGGCGCTCGAGCTCGGGAAAGGCGCCCGCGGCGGCGGCGGCGGCGCCGTCCTCGCCGTCGTCGCCGGCCGAGGGCGGCGCGGCCTTGCCGGCCGTCACGGCCGCCAGCAGGCGCGCGCCCTCCTCCTCGGGCGGCTCGCCCTCGCGCCCGAGGTCCAAACGGGTGAAGCGGCCCAGCATCTCGACCGGCGCGTCGCTCGCCAAGAAGGCGGCCACGGGCGCAGGCCGGTGCGACGTCGACAGGCCCTCCTCGTACCCCTCTCGGTGGCGCTTCTGCTTGGCTGCGGCCTGGCGCAGGAGGGCCTCGGGACCCGAGGGCCGGGCGGCCAGGACGACCTCGCGGAACAGCACGCGCGGGTCGAGCAGGCGCGGGTCGATCTTGGCGGGCGCCTTGTAACCCAGGCACACGACGAAGATCTCGGCCGACGCGCTGCGCGAGGCGGCGGGCTTGGTCGCCTCGGCGCGCTCGAACAGCTGCCGCAGCGCGTACATGAGCGCGTTGTAGTCCTGGCTCCGGAAGACCTTGGTCACGAAGGTGCCGCCCGGCTCGAGCGTCTCCGTGGCCAGGCGCAGGGCCTCGAGCGCGAGCGCCGACTGGGTGTAGGCCTCGGACGCCCACACGCCGCCGACGTTGGGCGCTCCGTCGTGCAGCACGACGCCGAACCGCCGGCCCGCCGCCTCGCGCCGGATGGCGGCGCGGCATTTCTGGGTGGTGATGTCCGAGGCCAGGGTGCGGCACCCGCGCACGGGCTTGATGGGCACGAGGTCGACGCCCAGCAAGAGCGAGCGCGGCGGCAGGGCGGCCGCCGCCACCTGCAGCCAGCCGCCCGGCGCCGCGCACAGGTCGAGCAAGGCGGTGCAGCCGTCCAGGAATCCGTACTTGCGGTTGAGTTGGATGAGCTTGAAGGCCGCGCGGGAGCGGTAGCTGTTAAGGGTGTTGCGGGGTGTTGTTTTTTGGCGGGTTTTGTCGTGGTTTGGAGGCGGGGGTTGGTTGTGAGCGTGTTTTTTTATTTGGCCTTTGGTTGCAGGAGAGAGAGAGGGGCGTCGCCGCAAGGGAAGGCGGGCCGACGCCAGGCGCACGCGAGAGAGATAGACACGATCGGAGCCAAGAAAAAAGGACACGCACCCTTGCTCCTTGGCCAGGTAGTAGTACTTGTCCAGGCGGTTCTTCCCCTTTTTGGTCTTCTTCGCCATCTTGTTGTTGTTGTGGGTGTTGGTGTTGCCGCCGCACTAGGCGTTTCGAGGTGCTTTTTCCGGCCGGGCAAAGCGGCGGCGGCGGCGATGCGCCGACGGCTCGGGAGCTTTTTGGCGAGCGAGCGCCCTCCTCTGTCCCTTTGCGCCGGCTACCGCGCGCTCGTCCCTGTGAAGAGAGACGAGAGGCGCGTGTGCTGGGCCCTTGTGTGGGGCGCGGATGCGCTTTTGGCGGAGAGAGCCGCTCAAAGGGGGGGGCGGGCGGAGAATAGGCGGCGCGACAAGTCGAAGAGATGGCCCCTCTGCTGGCGCGTGCGTGCTCTCGTTGCCGGGCGGCGTGTGTGCTACGGATGCGGTATGCTACTTTGTTGAAAGGACGAAGCGACTCTTTGTGCGTGCAGTGGATCATAAGGCATGCGTGGCGGTCCCTCCCCTTGATGCGCCGCCGCCCCGCCGCCGCTGGCGCCCGCGCCCCTCGTCTTCGTCGCCACCAGGCACAACCCGCTGCTCCTCCACACGCCGTACTGTCTCTCCACATCCAATTCACCAAAGCACACACACCAAAAACAACTGACTTCACTTATGACCCCGGACCCCGCAAGCCAAACACTGACGCGGCGACACAAACGAAGCTCACGATTGACTGAAAAACAGGCCTGTCCCCGATTTTTGCAGATAGAATCGATTGACCACCGCGCCAACGCAGCAGCGCTCGTTGCGCCCAAACTTTCTCCAACTACCGTTGATTATCGCCGGCATTAAGCACCACCACAACGCCATGGCGTGCCTGCTGTCCGCGCAAGAGATAATCGACCTGGAGGAGGGGGGCCGCGACGACGCGCACGCGCGCCGCCCTGCGGACCCCGCCGATAAGACCGAGACGGACGTGCTGCCCAAGGGGTACCTGTTGGGTGAGTGCAGCAGCGCGATGGAGAGAACAGCGCGATGGAGAGAAGGAGTCTCTTGCCGCGTCGAGTGACGCCCCAACCGCGTCGGCTCTCACCTCCCTCGCCGCAACCCCCGACGGCCCCGCCCGAACACAATCAAATCACATCTCAGTGCTGCTGCTCGTCGTCCTCTTTGCGGGCGTGCTGCCCGCATCCTTTGTCCTGTGGGCCTGCCTGAGCCTCTTCTTCGTGTCGACGTGCACCCGCCTCAACGCGATCGAGCGGCGGCAAAAGCGCGCGGCCGCCCGCCACGACACCGACGCGGCCGGCTCGTCCTCGGGCGACGACGACGACCACGGCGGCGGCGGCGGCGACATCGAGGGCGAGCGGGGGCAGCGAGGGCCGGCCGCCACCACCGCCACGGCGCGCGTGCTGCCGCCCGCGCCGCACCCGCTGCTGCACCGCGAGCCCTCCGTGCCGGGCTTGCTGCCTGTCGGCGGCGGCGGCGGCGGCGGCGGCGGCTCTGCGGCAGCGGGCCTCTCTCTCGGCCCCCCTCACTCGCGTCTTGTTGCGATGGCCGCGGCGCTCGCGGCCGCCGGCCTGCCCCCCGGCGCGCTGCCGGGCGGGTGGGCGGGCCGCCGGCCGGCCGAGGCAGTGACGCTCGACATGCCGTCGTCGGCGCCCGACCTGGTGGAGCTGGGCGCCGCGACGGGCGGCTTTGGCGGCGGCTTTGGCGGCAGCGGCGGCGGGGCGGTGGCTCAGCACTGGGCAGGCCCCGGCCGCAGCGAGGCCGCCGCCACAAATTACGCCGCCGCCACCACCACTGCCGCGCCCTACTCGCCGCCGGTGTTTCGGCGGCACAGCGTCGCTTCGACGCTGGCGGCCACGGCCGCGTCGTTTCCCCTTCCGCCGCCCGCTTTTGCCGCTGCGGCGGCGGCGGCGCCGCCGCCCTCGGCCGCCGCCGCGCGCCAACTGCTCTTCCCGCCGCACCTGCAGCAGCAGCAGCAGCAGCAGCAGCAGCAGCAGCAGTCGCAGCAGCAGCAGGAGGAGCGACCAGGCCAACAGAACATCCCGCACGCCGCGGCCATCGAGCTCCTCGGCGCGCACCTGGCGCTCGCCGCGCGCGAGCTGACGCCCGGCGACTACGACGCCCTGCTGGCGCTCGACGCGGCCGCCGCCGCCGCCTCCGCCGCCGTCGCCGCTCTCGGGGGCGGGGGCGGGGGCCGGGCGCCGGCGCCTTTCCTCTCGCTGCGGCCCAACTCGGGCGCCGAGCTGTACTTGGCCGCGACGGGCGGGCACGGGCGCGGCGCGCTTCCGCGCGCCGTGAGCGACACGGACATCGCGCGCCTGCCGACGCACATCTGGGAGGGCGCGGGAGCAGGGGCGGTCGGTTCCCCTAGCTCGTCGGACGACGGCGGCGGCGAGCGCGGCGGCGGCGCCTCGGCGGCAAGGGCCGGCAAGGAGAAGGAGCAGCAGCCGCTCCTGCCCGCGGCTCCCGCCTCCTCCGACGGCCCGCGCCCCTCGGACCGCAAACAGGCGCACCCGAAGCCGGAGGAGCAGTCGCCGAGCAACGGCGGCGACGGGCAGCAGAGGCGGCGGGGCGGCCGCGGGCGCGGCAGCCCGCCGCCGGCGCCGGCGCTGCCACCGCCGACGCCGCCGCAGCACCCTCGGGCGCCGCCGCCGCCGCCGCCGCCGCCGCCGCCGCCGCCGCTGCCGTTGCCGCCCCACGCCGCCGCCGACCCCGTCTGCGCCGTGTGCCTCGAGGGCTACGCCCGCGGGGACGCCGTCCTGACCCTGCCCTGCCTGCACCGCTACCACCGCGCGTGCGTGGGCAAGTGGCTGATCGAGCGCGGCGCCGACGCGACGTGCCCCGTCTGCAAGACGCCCGTCTGGGTGCAGGACTGCTGATTTGTCCCTCTTTGTCTCTTGTGTGTCCCGCTGGCGCGCGCGCGCGCGCCCGCCTCCGCCCCCCTCGCGCGATGTCTCCTCGCTCTCTTGTGCGCCCGATCGTCGCCTCGTGCCCTCGTCCCCGCCCTCCCCCGCAGCCCTCAATGTGTGGCCCATCGTAGATACCGGCTTTCGTGCGCCCGTGCTCGCCCACCTTAATCCCCTTGCAATCATGTGTTTACGATCGATCTCCTACAGCTGCGATGTCCCTCTTTTTTTTTTCCTCGGCCGCTCGGGCGCTCGGCGCCGCGCGGGGCCCCTGGCGCTCCGTCCCCTCATCCCTTGTCCCATCCGCCGCGTCGGCACCGGATCGCCGAGCAATCCTGGCGCGCGAGGGGTCCCCCCGCCGCGCGACTCGGCCCGCATGGCGGCGCGGGTCGAGGCCAGCTACGGGCAGCTGCCGCGCCGGCGCGCTGGCGGCGGCGGAGAGAGGGGCGGGGGGCCGGCGGCGGGCCCGACATCTTGGCCATGCCGGGAGCGCCGGCGCGCCGCGAGGCCAAAGCAAGCGAGCCCCCGCACGCCCTACGTCCCCCATCCCTCCGCACCCTTTGTTGTAGTCCACACACACCCAACTTCTTCCCATTTCATCCCTCCCCCCCGCCCTCCCCCCGCATCGCACGACGATGGCGCGCGCCATTTGAAGAAGGAGAAAGAGACGTCAGCCCCCCGCCTTTCCCCTAAGAGGGCATCAGCCGCACCGGGGTGTTTGAAGACGCGCGCGCGCCCCGGGACATGGAGGCCCCCCTGGTGGAGAGTGGCGGCCCGCCGTGCGAAGAGGCTCAGCGCATCGCAAAGTGAGTGCCGCCTGCCCGAGGAGGCGGGACATCGGCGGACGTTGGTTGGCGCTACAAACAAACGGGAGAGAGAAAAAAAAAACTGGCTCGGCGACCGCGAGCAGGACAGAAAACCCTCAGCGCCAAAGTCTTCCCGGGCGCGCTCGCCCGCCCCGTGCGCGCGGAAGCCGAGCAGAGGCCCGTCTGCTCGCCCCGCGACGCGCCGCGGGCGCGCTCGCGGCGCAGGCGCCCGCGATTTGGCCACGGCAAACGCACGCCGCACGCGTGCGCACGCCGGCGCCCACGCCCTGCGGCACGGCGCGCCCGCGTTTCCCCGCCCCCCCCGCTTTCTGCGGGGAAACAACATGCACTTTACTCACGCGCCAAACACCTCTCTCCGCTCCAACCACCCGCCCACAGGATGTCCGAGCCGCGCTGCGGTGTCATCGTCGTCACGGCCCTTTGCCCGCCCGAGCTGGCCGACCGCGCCGAATGGTGAGTGCTCGGAACAAAAAACAAAAAGAGGCGGTGTCAACGGGTCGGCGCGGCGGCGCCGCGTTTGCCGCCCATTTTTCAGACGGGCCCCGGGTGACGCCCCGCCAACCAACGCCGCGACGAATCGTCCGGGTTTTTTCTGGACGGGAAGCTTCCGGCGCGCCCGCCGCCGGCTCGGACCCTCCCGGCGTCACGCGCGCCGGGGCGTCTGCGCACCATCGGCAGTGGGCGCCGCGCCCGATCGGCCCGGGGCGGGGGGGGTGAGCAAAGGGAGAGGCCGAGCGCAGCCAACCTACGCGCCGGCTCCTCCGCCCCCCTCCCTCCCCTCTCCCTCTCCCATTGGGGGGTCACCCGAGCTCCTTCGCGGCCCGCCCGACCGAGGCCCCGCCGACCACCTGCGGAGCCCGATGCCGGCGCATCGACCGCCCGCGCGACTGTTTCGCGCGCGGCCGGGCCCGCGGCGCCCCTGGTTCGGGTCTTGGGCGGCGCGCGATGGAAGCAGAAGCGTTTGGTTTCGTTTGTGGCGGTCTGCACCCGCCCTCCCTCATCTGCTCCGCCCCCGGGTTCGCGGCAGATGCCGCACTCACGGCACTACGCAACCCGAGGGCGACCGCGGCTCGACCCGCTGGGCCCCGCTTCAGCGACCCACTGCTGCTGCTGCGCGCCGTCCGCGACCATCAACTGAGGGCGCTGCCGCGCCCCGCCCGCCGCTCGCCGTCTCGCGCGTGCTCACCCGGTTCGCGCCCCCCCCCCCCCCCCCCCCCCCCCCC
>Ga0209390_10000975_pt1 | contig 56655 bp, 25 predicted proteins | sample BON01_FD_187212 | JGI IMG/M metagenome (GOLD analysis project Ga0209390, IMG submission 187212) | Freshwater microbial communities from Lake Bonney liftoff mats and glacier meltwater in Antarctica - BON-01 (SPAdes) (version 2) | ecosystem: Environmental > Aquatic > Freshwater > Ice > Glacier...
GGGGGCGAAAAGAGGGCGGGGACGGGGACGGGGGATGGACGTGCGGGGGTAGCGAGAGGGGTGGCTGTGGCCCGTGGCTAGGTGGAGTTCAAGGGGCGTGATGGAGGTGTTTCGGGCCGTATGTCGGGCAGCCCCTCGAACAAAGAAACGGAGAGGCGGCCGCGAGCGGGGAAAAAACCCACTAGGGAAAAAACCCACTAGGGAGCGCGGCGCGGCGCGCTGCCGTTTGAAGACGCCGCCCGAGGGCGCTGAACGATCATTGTCTTGTTTCGCGTGCGTGCGTGATGGGTGCGGTGGGGGGCGGACGAGGGGCCTATGTGTGCATGGACGTCTTGCTTGCGCGCGCGCCGGGTGTTTTGTGGGGGGGGGGGCCCAAAGGGGGGGGCCAAAGTTCGAACGAGGGGGTGGAGTGTTGTGGGTTTGCGGCGCCAAGGGGGGGAGCAGGGAGAGCAAGGCCGGCTGGCAAAAAAGAGAGAGCGGACGAGAGAGCCCGCCCGCCTCTCAGCCGTGCCTCGGAGCGGCCCTCCGTGCGAGCGCGCCTGGCGCGCGAGTCTTGTGCGCGCGCGCGCGGGGGGCGCGAAGCGCGCCGCAAGGGACGAAGAAAAGGAGACGAGAGGAGGGCGCGGGGGGGGGGGGGGAGAGGGGCCCCCCCCCCCGCGAGCGTAGGAAAGGAAAGAGGAACGAGGACGAGGGTGCCCCTCCCTCCCTCTCTCCCTCCCTCTCTCGTCTGTCCGGCCCAGCCTAGTCCCACGCCGACTGGCCGTACCCGCCGCCGCCGCCGCCGCCGTAGCCGCCGCCGCCGCCGCCCTGGTAGCCGCCGCCGCCGCCGTAGCCGCCGCCGCCGCCGCCGCCGTAGCCGCCGCCGCCGCCGCCCGGGCCGCCGCCGCCGCCGTACCCGCCGCCCTGGTGCCCGCCCTGGCGCTGGTGCGCGTACCCGCTCGGCCCGCCGTGGTCCTTGCGGAAGTCGCGCCCGCCGAAGCGCCCGCCGCCGCGGCGCCCGCCCTTGCCGCCGCCGCCGCCGTAGCCCGAGCGGCTCGCCACGTTTGTCAGCCACGCGGGCACCTCCTGCCCCGTCTCGCTCAAGACTTCGAGCATCGCGCGCGCCAGGCCCATGTCGTCGTCCGAGAAAAAGGCGGTGGCCAGGCCCTTCTTGCCGGCGCGGCCCGTGCGCCCGATGCGGTGCACGTAGTCGTCGATGTCCTTGGGCAGGTCGTAGTTGATCACGTGCGTCACGTGGGGGATGTCCAGGCCGCGGGCGGCGACGTCGGTGGCGACCAGCACGCGGCACTTGCCCGAGCGGAAGGCGCGCAGGGCCATCTCGCGCTCGGCCTGCGTCTTGTCGCCGTGGATCGAGGTGGCCGAGAGGTTCTGGCGCAGCAAAAAGTCCTCGAGCTGGTCGGCGCCGCGCTTGGTCTCTACAAACACCAAGGTCAGGCCCTCGACCGTGCTCACGCAATCCAGCAGGGTCTCGCGCTTCTGGTCGTGCGTCACGTACTCGACGTGCTGCGCGATCAGGTCGGTCGACGAGCCCACGCGCCCGACCGTCAGGAAGATGTAGTCGTGCAAAAAGTCGGCCGCCAGGCGCTGGATCTCCTTGGGGAAAGTCGCCGAGAACAGCATCGTCTGCCGCGTGCCGCAAGGGGGCATGTCCTCGCCCTCGACGATGCGGCGGATCTGCGGCTCGAAGCCCATGTCGAGCATGCGGTCGGCCTCGTCGAGGGCGAGGAAGCCGACGTTGGCGAGGGAGACGCGCGCGCGCTCGATGAGGTCGGACAGGCGGCCGGGCGTGGCGACGAGGATGTCGCAGCCGCGCTCCATCTCGCGGAGCTGTCGTTTGTTTGTTTTTGTCGTTTTGGTTGTTGTTTTGGTTGTTTTGGTTGTGTTTTGTGGTTTTTGGGTGGTTTAGAGGTGGTGTATGTTTGTTTTGAGGGTACGGCGGGGGGCGGCAGGAGGCAAAGGCGCGAGCGCGCGAGGGCAAGAAAGCACGAGGGCGGCGGCGGCGTCGGCAGCCAAAAAGAATAAAGCGGGGCCCGCGATCTCGTAAGGGGGGGATCGGCACGCACGCGCGCGCGCATCCCACAAACCCCGACGCAAGGGTTGGCGGGGGGGGGGGGGGGGGGGGGGGGCCAAGCGAGGGCAAGGGCGGCGGGCTGTTCCGCCGGCCGCGCTGCTCAAAAAAGAAGAGATAACGCGGGGGAAAAAAGCGCCCACCCCGCCAAGAAAACGCCGGCGCGCCCCCGGGCAGGCGGGGAAAAAAACCCTCCCGAAAACGCACCTGGTTGACGACGGGCGCGCCGCCGTACACCACCACCGGGCGGATGCCCGTCATGTAGGCGAACTTGCTCGCCTCCAGGTGGATCTGCGACGTCAGCTCGCGCGTCGGCGCCAGGATCAGCGCCGCGGGCAGCGCCTTGCGCAGCCGCCCCGTCGGCTGGTAGCCCGTCTTGAGCAGCCGCGCGATGATCGGGAAGCAGAACGCCGCCGTCTTGCCCGACCCCGTCTGCGCGCAGGCCATCATGTCGCGCCCGTGGATGCCGATGGGAATGGCGTAGCGCTGCACGGGCGTCGGCTTGGTGTACTTGCACCGGCGCACGTTGTTGGTCAGGGCCGCACCCAAGTCGAGATCCTCGAAGGTGTCGACGTGCGGCGGCACGTCGCGGCCGCTGGTCTCTACGGGGATGTCCTCGTAGGCGTCAAAGTTGATGCCGGTGTTCTCGGAGCCGAAGATGGCGTCGGACTCGGCCTTGAGCTTGTCGTCGAGGGCGAAGGGGTCGCCGCCCGAGTCGCCGCCGCCGGGCCAGCCGCCGCCGCCGCCGCCGCCGCCGCGGCCGCCGTAGCCGCCGCCGCCGCCGCCGCCGTAGCCGCCGCCGCCGCCGCCGCCCTGGTAGCCGCCGCCGCCGCCGCGGCCGCCCCAGCCGCCGCCGCCGCCGCGGCCGCCGTAGCCGCCGCCGCCGCCCTGGTAGCCGCCGCCGCCGCGGCCGCCGCCGCCCTGGTAGCCGCCGCCGCCCTGGTAGCCGCCGCCGCCGCGGCCGCCGCCGCCCTGGTAGCCGCCGCCGCCCTGGTAGCCGCCGCCGCCGCGGCCGCCGTAGCCGCCGCCGCCGCCGCCGCCGTCGCCGCGCCCGCCGCCGCCGCCGCCGTCGTAGGGCGGGGGGCCGCCGCCGCCGCCGCCGCCGCCCATCGGGGGCGGGCCGCCCCCGCCGCCCATGCCGGGCGGGGGCGGGCCGCCGCGCTGGTGCGGGGCCACGTAGGCGCCGCGCCCCGGCGGGCCGCCGCCGTCGCCGCCGCCTTCACCCCAGCCGGACGCGGGAGGAGCAGCCATGGTTCGCGTTTGTTGTGGATGGGAGATGGGAGAGAGAGAGACACAGAGAGAGAGAGGAAGGAGCGCTTCTTGCTTGTCGCTCTCTTCGGGGGCTTGTCCGCGGTGCGGGACGTGTGTGATCGGCGCTAGGAGCTGATGATCGGACTCTCTTCTTGCGCGCGCGTAGTGGGAGAGAAAATGGGGGAGGAGGAGGAGGTTTGTGTTTTGGGAACGCCTTAAAGCCTTAAAGCGTGGGAGGGGGGAGGCGCACTGCGTGAGCCTGCGAGTGTGCTTTGCGTGAGATTGTGTGTGTGTGTGTCTGTGGGAGGGGGGGAGTCGTCTGCCTCGCGCAAACGATTGTGATTGCGTGAGGAACACAAAAGAGGCGGCTTTTTAGGGGCTGCGGGAAAGGAAGGCTGATGCGCGCGAGAACGAACACGACACAAGGGGAGCCCTCCAGCGCGGCCCTATTATGCGCCCGAGTGTCACCAGGCACCCGACGCGACGTTGCGCCTGACCTTCCTCGCGCGCGCGTGCGTGATCACGAGGGCGAGCCGGTCAGCGTCACCGCCCACGCCCCGAACCAAGAAAACGCCGCTCGCTCGCTCGACCTCGCCGACGACGGGAAAGAGCGCGCCTCACGCCCATCCATCCTCCTCCTCCTCCCCCTCACCCTCCTCCGCCTCGCCACCGCCTCGCCACCGCCACATCCCCTCGTCCCGCTCGTTGTAGCACCCGAGAAGCGACGGCGCCAGCGTCCCCTCGACCACCGACCTCGACGCCGACGCCGCGCCCGCCACCGCCCGCCCCGCGCCGTCCCCCGCGCCTGCTGCGCCGCTCCTGCCCACCGGCCCCCCGTCCCACACGAGGTCAAACCCGCCTACGCGCCGCCGCGGGCCGGACGAGGGAGACGGGCCCGACAACGCGGGAGGCGAACCAGACGGAGCACCCGATGCCGTCGCCGCCGCCCGCTCGGCGCCGGCCGCGTCGAGCGCGTCGTGCAGCATGGCGAACTTGAGCGCGCGGTCCTCGGCGTCGGACGCCGTCAGGGAGGGCGACGCGTTGACCTCGAGCAGCCAGGGCCGCAGGTCGGCGTCGATCAGGACGTCGTAGCCGTAGAGCTCGAAGCACCGGCGGTCGGGCCGCACGCGCCCGCGCACGGCCAGCAGCGCGCGCACGACCAGCGCCTGGATCGCGGAGAACAGGGCGTCGGCCTGCGCGCGGCCGTGACGCTGGGCCACGTGCAGGCGCAGCTCGCGGAGGGGCCACTTGAGCGCGGGCGGGGGCGGGACAGGAGGAGGAGGCGCGACGGAGGAGGCTCGGTCGCCACCCCCTCCTCCGCCGCTGCCGCTGCTGCTGCCGCCGCCAGCGCTCGCGCTTCCTCCTCCTCCTCCGCTGCCGCTGCTGCCGTCGGGCGGCGACGGCCTCGGCTGCTTCTGCACGGCCACGTTGGTCAGGTGCACGAGCGCGTCCGCCAGGTCGCCCCGCCGCATCGAGTACCGCGAGCCCGCAAAGCGCGCAAACCCCGAGCGGTGCAGGTACACGCGCAGGCCCGTGCTCCCCGTCGCAAACGGGCCGGCGCCGCTGCTGCTGCTGCCGCCGCTGCTGCTGCTGCCCGCGTGGTGCGAGGTGACGAGGGCGTAGATGCGCAGGTCGAACTTGCGGCCCGCGACCAGGTAGGGGGACTCGACGTAGCGCTGGGCGCAGTAGGCTGTGCCGTACCGCGCGCGCAGCGAGTCGGCGGTGGCGGCGGCGGGCTGGGCGCTCGGCGGGGGCGCGCCGGCGGCGGCGGCAGACGGGGGGCGCGGGCCACGGGGGCCAGCGGCGTCGCTGGCGTCGTCGTCGTCGTCGTCGTCGCTGCCGGCGGCGGAGGCAGCGTCGCTGTCGGCGTCGTCGTCGTCATCCGCGGGAGCAGGCGCTGCTGCCGCCGCCCCTGCCGCCGCCCAGCCGCCCCCGCCGCCCGCCGCAAGCGCCCCCGTCGCCGGTTGGCGCGGCGCCCAGCGCTCGACCTGCGCGGCGCGGCTGACGAGCGAGATGCCCTGCCCCTGGCAGCGGCCAATGGGCTTCATGATCCAGGTGCCGCCGCAGCGCCGGAAGGCGTCGGCGAACATGCGGTACTCGGTTGGCAGCAGAAAGGTCGGGGGCAGAAAGTCAAAGGGGCCGACGGGGCCGGCGGCGGCGGCGGCGGCGGCGAGGGCGAGCGCCGCCGTTGCTGGCCGCCGATGCAGGGGCGCTCGCGCCGCCGCCGCCGCGCCTCGCTGCTGCTGCTGCCCATGCTGCTGCTGCCGGTGCGGGCCCGCGGCGGCCACGTCCGCCGCCGACGCCGACGCGTCGGCCGCCGCCGCCTCGCGCGCCGCCCGCTTGAGGTTGCGCGCCAGCAGGTCCTTGCGCGTCAGCTCCTGGTGGTTGGGAAAATGGTTGATGCGCTGCCACGGGCGGCTGCCGCCGCCGCCGCCCGCGCCGCCACCGCCACCGCTCGGCAGCGATCCGCCGCGCTCGGCAAGCCACGCGCGCTCGGCCCAGATGAAATCCCACTCGGCGTCGGACTCGGTCTCGATCCACCCGACGCGCGACTGCAGCACCTCGTAGATGACGTTGTGCAGCGTGCAGCGCCAGCGGATGGGCCCGCTGTTTTGGTCACTCGTGTTTTTTGTGAAGCGGAGGGCGGCGCGAGGCGCGGGCCGAGGTGAGCGAGGGAGGGGCGTCGGCGAGGGGGGGAGTGGCAGGGCTTCCGCGGTACTGTGAGCCCCCAGTCGTTCTGATCGATGGCGGCCTTGTCAAACAGCACCCAACCACCACCACCCCACCGCCGCAAATAACGACGGCACTCACGGCGGGCGGCAAGGCCTGTAGGCGTCGGGTGCGGCGGCGGCCGAGGGCGGCGTAGCCGTCGCCGTCGCTCCCGCCGAGGCGGGCACGCAGGACGCCGCTTGTGCCGACGGGGAAGAGAGGGAGCGGTCGCGCCGTTGCATGTTGTGCTGTGGTTTCCTGCTCGTGTTCCAAGGGTGGAAGAAATGAGGGGGAGGCGAAAGCCGGGGCACGATCGTCTGAAATTGAGATCGATCCGAGGGACGGAGGATTGACCGAGCGCCCGCCTTGTTGAAGCGAGAGAGCTCTGCGGAAGGCGCCGGCGCCCAACCACTGTGTCTTTTGTGTGCGCTCGCTAGTTCGCTTCCTTGTCTCATCCGCCCTGTAGTTTCCCCACAAGATTCGGACCTTCAGATAGTACACGCACGCCGTTGGCGAGCTCAATCAGTAGCCCCCAAGCGCAAGAGGCGCTAACATAAGAACAAAAGACGACGGGCGCTCGCAAGCGCCGCCGTAAAAATAGAAAACCACCTTATAAATCAGGAAACAAAAAGTAGTACTGACGCGCTCGCCGAGCATCAGAGGCCTAGCGCCAGCGAGCCCTGCGAGATGGCGGGCGACGAGGGCAACGGCTCCCCCGCGACCAGCTCCTTCCTCGCCGATCAGGAGCGCGAGCTGCAGCGCCTGCGGCAGCAGCTCGCGCGGCTCAAGCGGGCGGCGCGCTCGCCGCGCCAGGGCGGCGGCCGCGGCGGCGGGGAGGACGACACGTCCCGCCGCTCCAGCGGCAGCGAGGCCGCCCTCGAAAACTACGTGGTCGAAAAGCGTCATAGCGGCGAGCGCCGCGAGACCGATGGGGACCCTGACGTGTGGTTGCCGCCACCGCCGCCGCCGCCGCAGCAGCGGCAGTCTCGGGGCGGCGGCAGCGGCAACGGCATCGGCAACGGCAACGGCCCGGGCAGCACAGGCGGCGGCGGCAGCAACCGCAGCAGCAGCAGCAGCCCCTGCGCGCCGGGGAGCTTCGGCCCGATCGGCCGGCGGCCGGCGGTGCTGTCGCATCCGGGCGGCGGCGTGACGTTGTATCCCGGCGGGGGAGGGCCGGGAGGTGGGGTGGGGGCGGGAGCGGGAGGAGGGCCGGCGCTCGCGGCGGCGGGGGCAGCGGCGCCGCTGCTTATGCCGTGGCCGCCGCCGCCGCTGCCCCCCTCCTCCCTGGTCAAGACGCGGCCGCTGCCTGCCTTTCTCGCCGCCGCCGCTGTCGCCTTCCCGCCTCAGGACGCACCGCTCGCGCCGGCGTCCGCCGCGCGCCCGCCCTGGCGCCTCTCCTTCGATGCCTTATCCGCGCCGCCGCCGCTGCCGCCGCCGCCGCCCTCCTCCTCGTGCCCGTCCTTCCCGCACGCGCCCCCCCCCCGCCAGCACCCCAACCGGCTGCGCTCGCGGCCCCCCCTGCACGCGCACGCGCACGCGCAAGCGCACGCGCACGTATCCTCGTTCCCTACATCCCTCCTGCCCCCCCCACACAACCGCTACGTCGCCCACAACGTCGACGAGGACACCGCTCTGCTCGCCGCCCTCGAGCGCGACGTCAGCGCCTCTTGCCTCCCGGGCGCGCCGGCGACGGCGTCGTCGGCGGGCTTGCCGTCCTCCTGCGGCCCCCCCCTGACGCGCTGGGAGGACATCGCGGGCCTGGGCGCGGCCAAGGCCGTGCTTCAGGAGGCGGCCGTGCTGCCGCTGCTCGCGCCGGGCGTCTTCACGGGCATCCGCCGCCCACCAAAGGGCGTCCTGCTGCACGGCCCGCCGGGCACGGGCAAGACGATGCTGGCGCGCGCCGTCGCGTGCGAGGCCGGGATGGGCGGCGCCGGCTGCTGCTTCCTGAGCGCCTCGGCCGCCACGCTCGCGAGCAAGTACCGCGGCGAGTCCGAGCGCCTGGTGCGCGCCCTGTTCACCCTCGCGCGCGCGCGCGCGCCCGCGGTCATCTTCCTCGACGAGATCGACGCCCTCTGCGGCCGCCGCGGCGCCGACGGAGAGCACGAGGCCTCGCGCCGCTTCAAGGCCGAGCTGCTGGTGCAGATCGACGCGTGCGCGGCGTGGGCCGAGCAACAGCAGCAGCAGCAGCAGGTGCAACAGCAGCAGGTGCAGCAGGTGCAGCAGGTGCGGCAGCAGCAGCAGCAGCAGCATGTGCAGCAGCGACAGCACACGCAGCAGCAGCGGCAGCAGCAGCAGCCGCAGCAGCCGGCCGTCGACAGCGGCGCCACCCCACGGCACGTGCTCGTCCTGGCCGCGACCAACACACCGTGGGACCTGGACGAGGCGCTGCGCCGCCGCCTCGAGAAGCGCGTGCACGTCCCGCTGCCGGACGCCGCCGAGCGGCGCGAGCTGCTGGCGCTGTGCCTGCGGGGGCTCGACTCGACGCTCACGCCCGGCGACCTGGACGCGCTGGCGCGGCGGCTCGCGGGCTTCTCGTGCGACGACGTGTGCAGCGTGTCGCGCGAGGCCGCGCTCGGGGGCGTGCGGCGCCGCGTCGCGGGCAAGACGCCCGCCGAGGTGCGCGAGCTGCTCGCGTCGGCCCCGCCCTCCTCCTCCTCCTCATCTTTCTCCTCCTCCTCCTCTGCGCGCCCGTCGGGCGCCGTAGTCGAGGCCGTCTCGCTGCGCGATTTTGAAGAGGCGCTGGCGCGCGTGCGGCCGTCGGTGAGCGCGGCCGACGCGGCGCGCCACGCGGCCTGGAGCAAGGAGTTTGGGAGCGCCTGAGAGCGAACGGGAGGGAGAGAGGGAGGGAGAAAACAGAGCGCGACGGAGAGAGGAGCGCGAGCGAACTAGAATGATAAAACGAGAGAGCCGGACGACGCCCGACGAGAACCCGCGCTTTTGCTCCCCCCCGTCGGCGTCGTATTATGACAATGATTCGCCCGAGTGTTTTTTTTCGATTTGGTCGCTCAAAATTTCTTGGCTTGTCACTCGCTACCGCCACCGACGCCACCCAATTGCCCGTCACCCTCCGTCTCTGGCACCAGCCCGATGTCCTGCGGCGCGATGCCAAAAAACGCGGCCGCCATGGCCGACGTTCGCCGCGCGACCGCCTCTTGCTCCTCCCCCAGCGCCCCTGCCACCGTCTCCAGCACGTAGGGGAGCAGCGCCGGCTCGTTGCGGTGCGGGCGCGCCTTCGAGGGGAGGATCGTGCGAGGCGTCAGGTAGGGCGCGTCCGTCTCGATCATGAGGCGGTCGCGGGGGATCGTCGGCAGCAGGGCCGCCAGCTCGGCGCCGCCGCGCTCGGGCCGCTCGTCGCACACCCATCCCGTGATGCCGATGTGCAGGCCGAGGTCGAGGCACTCGCGCAGCTCTTGCGCGTTGCCCGTAAAGCAGTGGAGGACGCCGGGGACGGGAAGCTCGGGGGTCCCACCGCTGTCGCCGTTGCCCGACCCCGCCGCTCTTGCTCCTCCGGCAGCCGCCTCTGCCTCTGCGGCCGCCTCGTTCAGGACGGCCGCGAACCGCTCCCCGGCGTCGCGGCAGTGCATGAACAGGGGCTTGCCCAGCTCGATGGCCAGCCGCACCTGCAGCCCAAACCACCGCTCCTGCGCGTCCCGCGGCGACAGGTCGCGGCAGAAGTCGAGGCCGCACTCGCCTATCGCCGCACAGCAAGGGTGCGCCGCCAGCGCCCTGAGCGCGCCGATCGTCTCGCCGTCGACGCAGTCCTTGGCGTGGTGCGGGTGCACCCCGGCCGTGAACCTCAGGAGCGGGTACTCCCCGGCGCGCGCCTCGGCGCTGCCGTTGTACGCGTCGCACAGCGCCGCCGCCGCCCGCGAGCCCTCGAGCGAGCAGCCTGTCACGACCAGCGCGGCGACGCCCGCCCGCCTGGCGCGGCGCAGGACGTCCGGTCGGTCCGCGTGGTAGGCGGCGTCGGCGATGTTGGCGCCGACGTCGACCAGCAGCGGGGCGCGCGCCGCCCCCGGAGGCCTCATGGCCGCCAGGACGAGGGCGGCCTGCGTGGGCTTGTCGGCCCCCTTTTTGGCCGCCGGCGATGCGGTTGGCTGCTGAGCGGCGGCGTCGGCGGGGGGGGCGGGAGCGGTCGCGCCGTCGTTGGCCGCCGCCGCCGACGCCATGGCAGCGGCGGCGACGGCAAGAGCAGGCCGGGCTCGCACGAGGAGAGTTGGCGCGCGCGGTCGCGCGATGCCGCGCAAGCAGACCAGCGCCCTCCCCGCCGTCGTGGTTGGCGCGCCTCCCCTCCTCGTGAGCGCGAGGAGAGACGAGGGGGAGACTTTCACGTGGTTCATGCGCCGCCGAGGAGTAGGATGGCGTCACGGGGAGGAGGCAAAGGAGAGCGATGTGAGTGTGTGCGGATGATCAAGGCTGATCGGAGAGTCGTGGACAGGTTTGAGGCCCGGCGCCGAAGAAAAAGACGCGTCGCCGCAGTGGCGAGCGCGCGCGCTTTTCGGCGACGCTTCGTGTTGCGACCGCGCGACGAAGTTTTCCCCCAGCACTACGTCACGCCTCCCTGCCCCCCGCCCCCCTTTCAGAGATAATCGTGGACCTATCGATAGAAATGATACTCACTTGAGCTACCGGATTGCGCGCTTATCAAGCATGGAACCCTTTGCGGAAGGGGAGCAGGCCACGGCAGCCGGCCTCGACGCGGGCTCCGCTCTCCTCGAAGGCGTGCGGTCGCTCGGGTTCGATGACGACCTGCTCGAGCGCCTGACGAGCGTGGCCCTCTCGGACCTCGGCGGGACCGACGCTTTGGTGGCGGCGGCGGCGACGGCCGACAACGACGCGCGCCCGCGGTCACCCTTTGGCGTCGGCGCGCCGACACCCTCGCCCCCGCAAAAAATCACATGCCCACCGCGCCTCTTCACCCCCTACAGGCGCACGTGGCTCGACCGCCTGCGCCGCGCCCTCCTTGGACCCGAGGTCCAGCTCGCGGCCCAGATCGCCGCCGGCCTGACCGTCGCCGCGCTCTTCACGTTCCTCGACGGCGCCCGGTTCCCCGGCGCCTGCGTCGCCGCCACCCTCTTTCTTGTGTGTGCCGTGCAGATGAGCCCGATGTCGCACGTGGGCTCGCGGCTCGGCGCGGCGGCGGCGTTCTTGGGCGCCCTCTGGGGCGGCGTCCTGCTGGCCGGCGCCGTCCTGTCGCTCGCGCGCGCGCTCGCGCTCGCCGGGGCGCCGCCGCCGCCGCTGGGCCTGGCGCCCGAGCCCGGCCGATGGGTCGCCGTCTCGCTGCTGTCGGCCCCCCTGCTGGTCGTGTTCGCGGCCGTGCGGATGGCCCCGCAGCCGCCCTTCATGATCGGCGTCGGCCTTTGCCTGACCCTGTTCTACGGCCTGCGCGTCCTGGGCGGCGGCGCGGACGCGTCGCACGCCGCGATCTGGGCCGCGGTGCTGGCGCAGGTCGCGACGGCGCTCGTGGCCGTGGGCGCGTCGCTGCTGGCGTCGCTGCTGGTGCTGCCGACGCTGGCGTCGCGGGCGGTCGAGGACGCCGTCTCGCGCGCGCTGCGCGCGGCGGGGCAGAGCCTGTCGCGCACGTCGGCGCGGCTGTTCTCGCCGCCCGAGGCGTCGGCTGTGGCGGTGGCGGCGGCGGCGCTGCAGCGCAAGCGCAGCCGCGACGCCAGCAACAGCGGGCGTGGCGGCGGGCAGGCGTTTTTCGTCGGGCAGCAGGAGCCAAATGCGGTCGGCGGCGGCATCGGCAGCAGCGGCAGCGGCAGCGGCGGCGGCGACGACAGCAGCGACGACGCGGACGACGACAACGACGGTGACGAGAAGGGCGGCGTCTCCGGAGCGCTTGAGGCCGCCGACACAGGCAGCCGGCGCTCGTCCGACGCGTGGGTCGTGGCCAGCGGCGGCAGCGGCGGCGACAACAAACCGCGCCGGCGCCGCCCGCCCGCCGGCGCGCCGCCGCCGCCGCCCGCGCCGCCCGCGCCGAGGCCGACGTTCATGTCGTTCGTGCAGGAGGCGCGCCGCCTGCCCCCCGTCCCCCTGCCCGGCTGCCGCGGCGCCATCGCCATCGAGCGCGAGCCGGACCAGGTCCCCGGATTTGACCTGTGGTGGGACCTGGTTTCCGCCCCTGTGGCCGAGCCGCCCTCGGCGCGCAAGCAGCGGCGGCGGCGCGAGCAGGCGCTGCAGGCGAGGGCGGCGCACCGGAGGCAGGTGGCCGAGCGCGCCGAGGCGCTGGCGCTGGAGCGGCAGCAGCAGCAGCAGCAGCGTCAGCAGCAGCGTCAGCAGCAGCATCAGCTGCAGCAGCGGCAGGGGCAGGGCGGCACCGCCAACGGCAGCGGCGGCGGTGCGGCCGCCGTCGTGAGCCCCTTTGCCGCGGCGGCGGCGGCGGCGGCGGCGTCTGGCGCCAACGTCGGTCTCGACCTCGAGAAGCAGCAGCAGCAGCAGCAGCAGCAGCAGCAGCAGCAGCAGCAGCAGGACGACGACGAGGAGGACGACGCGCGCCACCGCCGCCGGCACCCCCCGCAGCCCCAGCCCAGCGGCGGCGGCGGCGACGAGCACGAGCGCCGGCGCGCCGCGGCGTGGGAGCGGCTCGCGCACCGCGAGGCGGCCGCGCCGCCCGGGCGCCTCGCGCCGCCCGACCCCTCGTCTTTCTCGCCCGCCGCGCACCACCACCTCGACCTCGGCGCGCAGGGCCCCCCCATCGCCGGCCTGCGCCCGCTCTTGGGAGCCGCCAGGATGGCCCTGGGCGCGGCCGCCCTCGAGCCGGCCTTTTTGCGCGGCCGCGCCCTCCGCCGCTTCTGCCCGGCCAGGTGGGTGGCGCTTATCGGCGCGGTCGACTCGCTCGTCACGCGAGTGAGCGCGCTCGAGGCGGTCGCGGAGGACGGCGGCGGCCTGAACGAGGAGCGGCAGGTGTGGCTGGCGCCCATGCTCGCCGCCAAGAGGCGAGCGTTTGCCGAGGCGGCGGCCTGCCTCGCGCTCCTGTCCGAGGCCGCCAAGAGCAGCGAGGTGCGCGTTCCAGGCAGGGACAACGACAACGACGGCGCCGGGGGCGCTGGTGGCGCTTGCGCCCGCGGCGGCGGCGGCGGCGGCGGCCTGTGCGGCGCCGAGCAGCTTTTTGGGCGCTCCTGGGACGCGTGCCGCGAGGAGCTCAAGGCCGGGCTGACGCTCCAGGTCGAGGCGTACGTGCGCGCCGTGCGCGACGCGGTCGCGGACGGCAAGGGGGCGACTGCGACGCCGACGACGGGCGGCGGCAATGGCGACGGCGGCAAGGGTGACGGCGACGGCAACGGCGACAGCGACGGCAACGGCGATGGCGGCGGAAACAGCGACGGGGGCGGCAAGCCCAAGCTCGTCATCTACTCGGCCTACAACGCGCGCCTCCACTTCTTCTCGTTTGTCGTCACGACCAGCGTCCTGGACGCCATGCAGCGCGTCGACGAGGCCGCGCGCGCGGCGCTTTGCCCGCTGCGCTTGGCGGCCGAGCAAGAGGCAAAAGCGGCGGAGACGGCGGCGGGCGCGTCGGGCAACGGCCTGTATGCCCGGCTCGCGCGCCTCTTGGCCCCCGCCCCCTGGGCCAAGTCCCTTGCGGGCATGGTGGCCATGGTTCCCGTCTGGACCTTTTTTGCGGCCACGCTCCCCCGCGTCCGCGCTTACCTCGCGAGCGCGTTCCTCCGGCGCCCCGTCGTCGCCGCCTCCCCCGCGTCGCCGCCGTCGGCGCCCTCGCCTGCCGCCGCGTCAAAGGCGGGCGACGCCTCGGCCTCGGCCGGCGACCCTCCCACCAAGCGCGCCGCCCCCTTGCTGCCGCCCCTGCCCCGCGAGGCCGTCGCCGCGCTCAAGTACGCCCTCGCGACCTGGATCGCCCTGACCGTCACGCTCGCCGCGCTCGCCTTCAGCCCGGACGCGCGGCGCCTCGCGCCCGTCTACGGGTTCGTGGCCGTCGCGATCGCCACGTCGGAAAAGGTCGAGGCGACGGCGTCCAAGATCGTCTCGTGGGTGCTGGGCTCGGCCGCGGGCGGCGTCGCGGGCTACCTGATCATGCTGTCCCCTGTACTTGCCGCCGATGGCCTGGCCTTGGCGCTGCTGCTCGCGGCCTTGGCCTTCGCGGTCTCGCTGCTGGGCCTGACGGCCTTCCGCACGGCGATCGTGCTGTCGCTCATGACGCTCGACGCGCTGGTCCTCTGCCAGTACAACCACGGCTGCGACCTGGCGGCGGCGGGCGCCCCTCCCCAGGCAGCCGCAGGCCCGCCCCCCCCTGCCTGCTCCCCGACGGGTGCGCCCGAGGTGCTGGTCGCGCGCGTGACGGCCGTGGCAGCGGGCGTGCTGCTGTCGCAGGCGGTGACGACGCTCGTCGCGCCCTGGTTCACGAGCGACTGGGCGATGGTGACGATGGCACGCGCGCTGCGCGACTCGGCGGCGCCCTTTTTGGAGCGCGAGTTCGAGGCGTTCTACGACGAGGGGCGCCGGGCGGCGGCCGCGTCGGCGGCGGCCGCGGCGGGCCCGCCTCCCCCGAGTCAGGCGGCCGGGGGCGCCGAAAACGAGGGGCAGCAGCAGCTGCAGAAATCTTTGAGCGGCGCGGCGTTGGCGGCCGGCGTTGGCGGCGGCAACAGCGACGCTCCCCCTCCTGCCAACGGAGGAGACCCCGCGGCCGCCGCTGCCGTCGTCCGGCGCTCGGCCGACGCCGTGCGCGAGCTGCAGTCCGGGCTGGCGGCCCCTCTGGTCGCCGTGCAGCTGTCACTCGCGCGCGACGCCGCCCAGTGGCAGCGCGGCGTGCTCGCCACCCCCCGCGTCGTCCCCGCCGTGCTGCGCTCGATGCTCTCGCTGCTCGACCGCCTCGCCGCGGTCGAGGTCACGCTGCAGGTGGGCGCGCCCATCACGGGCCGCTTCACGGGCGTTGCCTTCCGGCACTACCTCGTGCCGATGGAGCCCGCGTGGCGCGGCGTGCTGGCCGCCGCCCGGGAGCTGGCCGAGGCGACGGCCGCGCACCTGGTCGCCGCCGCCGACCGCGGCCGCCTCTTCGAGGGAGGGGCGGCGGCAGCGGCTGGGGGCAACAGCGGCAATCGGTGCGCGGCCCGCCTTCCCTCTCGCGACATGGTCGTGCGCGCCCTCGCGGGCATGCAGGCCGCCCGCGCCCGCGCGCGCGACGCCCAGGTCGCCGCGCGGTTCGCGCACGTGCGCGCCCTGGCCGACGCGCCCTCGGACGCCGCCGCATTCGCCGAGTTTTGCGCGCCGGACGACACCCTGCGCTTCCTGGGGTTCGTCGCCGCCTGGATCAAGAGCCTCAACCGCTTCGAGTCGGTGGCGCGCGCGGCGCTGCGCGACACGACGTGCATGCGGGGCGGCACGAGCGCGCACTGGTGGCACGTGCTCCGCTGAGGGGGCGGGTTTTCTTTTTAGACATTGCGCGACGCGACGCGTATGAGATGGCGGGGAGGGAGCACGAGCGCGCGCTCGCGCTTTGCTGAAACGCAGACAGAGAAAGAGAGAGAGAAATTGATTAAATGTTGTTTTTTTGAAAGACGAATCGACGCCGCAAAAAAGCGACAGAGGACAACAGCGCGACCCCCCCCCCCCCCCCTTGTTCTCAGATGCTCGTGCCGACGCCGTCCGTGATCAGCGTGCGCAGGTTGTCCAGCGGCGGCAGGTCCCGCACGATCTTCGCCCACGGCACCGTGCCGCGGTCGCTGCTGCGCACGGTCCCGTCCAGCGCCACCTGGATCCACACGTTGCGCGCCGCGTCGCCGTCGCCGGCCAGGCCCGCAAACCCGCGCTGCTCGAGCACCCAGCGCTCCCACTCGGGGAGGGCGGACGGCTCGAGGCGCCACTTCTTGTCGGCGTCGCGGATGGGGGAGGGCGGCTCGGCCGCCGGCGGGGGCTTGCCCTCGGCGCTGCTCGCGCCGCCGTCTGCTGCGGCCGCGCCGCCGCCGGCGGCGTCCCCCGCCGCGCCGCCGCCGCCCCGCTTGCCCGCCGCCGCCGCGCTGCCGCCGCCGCTAAATCCCTTGACGCCGGCGGCCGCCGCCCCTCCGTCCTGCTGCTGGAACTCGCGCCGCAGCGCCCGCAGCCGCTCGTCCGGGTCCGACGCGTACACCACCGGCACCACGCTCACCCCCCGCGCCCGCAGGTCGGCGACGCGCGGCTCGGCCTCGCGCAGCTGCCGCTCCACAAAGGCGCGGTCGCCGGCGACGATCAGCGGGCGCACGGCGCCGCGGAAGCGGATGAGCGGCAGCACGCGCGCGCGCCCGAGGTCGACGAGCAGGCGCCCGAGCCCCTCCTCGCGCTGCGTGACGCGCAGGTCGCGCTCGCGCCCGGCCAGGTCGCGCAGCAGCAGGAACCCCAGGCCCCCGAGCGCCGCCGAGTTGATCGCAAGGTTTTGCAGCGACTCTGAGAGCGGCGGCGCGCCCTCGCCGCCCTTGAGCGAGGCGACGAGGCGGCCCAGAATGACGATCAGGCCGAGGCCCGCGCCCGCCGCCAGCGACCCAAAGATGATGGTGCGCGCGAGCCGGAAAGGCGCGCGCGCCTCGGTGCGCAGCGACATCTTGGCCTCGCGCGACAGTCCGCCGCGCACGCGCGCCAGCAGGTCGATCCACTCGCGCGTGTCGCGAAAGTCGGCAAAGTCTGGGTCGGAGGCGGCGACCGACAGCTTGAGGCCGTGGTCGTCGACGGCGCTCGCCAGGGCGTCCGAGGCCTGCTGCCAGCGGCGCAGCTTGGCCAGGGCGCACGCCCGGTTGTACAGGGCGGCGGCCGCCTCCTCGCTGCTGGGCTTGAGCTCGAGCGCGGCCTGGAACAGCCTGGCCGCGCGCTCATAGTCCTTTTTCTCGCGGAACGCCTCGAGCCCCCGCTCGACGGCGAGGCGCGCGGTCGCGGGGGGCGCTTCGTCGGCGTCACCGCTCGCGCCGCTGTTGTTCTTTGATGCGCGCGCGCGCAGGGAGGAGGCGAGGCGCGGGATGCTGGCGCGGGCGCTGCTGGCAGTGGCGGGGGTGGTCGCGATGCCGCTCGTGCGCCGCGAGAGGCGCGGGCGGAGGGCAAGGGGAGAGGGTGTGCGTGGCCTGCTGCTGGTGGTGCTGGTGGTGGTGGTCGCACTCAATGCCGCCGCCGCCCTGGCCCGCCGCGGCGCGCGCGGCAGGGCCGCCGCACCCGGCACAGCGTGCGACGCGATCATCAGCCGGGCGGGGGGGATTGGGACTGGAACAAGGGATCGATGGTTGTGAGGGGAAGGGGGGCGTTTGGGCAGCACTTGGGTCTGTTTGTCAATCGCCACCGAATGAGGGGGCGGCCGCCGAGGCGGGGACGATCGGCAGGGAGATGGAAAGGTGGGGAGCGGGTGATGAGCTGGCTGGTGCGCTAACGGGTCCCTGTTTTGGGTCATTGAGCGAGTGAAGCGTTTGTGGCAAGCGGAGGGCGGCGGCGTCGGCGGCGGGCGCTCGCCCGCTAGAGCGGAGCGCGCTCGTCGTCGCGCTCGATACAAATACACGCGCCGGCTCAACAGCCCTGCCCAAGAACCCTTGGATCGCTCTTCTTCCTCACCATCTCGCGGCACATTCATTGGAAGGATGCACCCCTCTGACGCTTGAGCGAGGAGGTGCAAAGAGAACGCCCTCCTCCCGTCTCTCTTCGTGCGGCGCGTGCGCGCGCGCCTGACCTAACAGGCCGCGCGCTGATCCACCGTAAGAGCAAGGTACGCGTGATATTCTCCGGCGGGCCGCCGCCGCCGCCGTCGTCGTCGGTCCTTGAGCTGGCGCCGCCGGCTGACAACGGAGGCGGCGGATCGCGCGCTCGCGCTCCGCCGCTCCCTCGCTCGCTTGCTCGGGCCGTCCTCGTCTCGCCCGCCCTCCCCTCCCAAAAGAACAACCAACGCCGCCTGGGATGAACCTTATTTTTCAAACTGATACGAGAATTGAGCCACGGCGATGATTCTCAAACAAAATAAACTATAACTTCTGAGGCTAGCTGTTGGGTTGTGGGGCAGGGGCACGAGGGATCGGGCGAGCGAGCGAGCGAGCGACGCCAACGGAGCGCAACGGCGACCCAAAAACGGCGGCGCTTGGCTGGTTTCCTCTCACGCACAAAAACAAAGCATCTCACCACGCATCGCACACGCACACACACAGGCAGCTCAGCATCGGCATCGGGGGCGAGCGACCGACAAACAAACCTGGATGAAGGCCCTGACCGCCGCCGTGCTCGGCTCGGCCCGCGTGCCGCCGACAGCGGCCGGCGGCGTCGGCGCCGGCGCCGGCGCCGGCCTTTCCCCCTTGTCCGCCTCGCCCCCCTCCTCCTCCACGTCCGCCCAGGTCGTCGCCGCGCGCCTGGCCAACGGGTGCGCCCTCGCGGTGTCCGAGCTCGCGCAAGAGCCGCGCCGCGGCCTCCTGCTCGTCGCGGACCACGTGCAGGCCGCCGCGCCTGGCTTGCTGGCGTCGGCGCGCGGCGCGCGGCTGGCCGCCCGGCGGATCGACGCGCTGTCGGCCGAGCTCGGCGAGGCGCGCGCGGCGCTCGAGGCGCTCGGGCGCGTGAGATGGCCCGCGGGAGGGGAGCCGGGGGGGTAGCGCGTGAGGCGCGCAGGCGGGTGTGCCGCGACGGCGCTGCGTAAACTTTTCTCTCTCTCTCATGCGTCTGACATAAAAACAAGACGGGATAAAATAAAGGCAAGTTTCGGGCGTGTTTGGCGTTTGTTCATTCCCTCTGTTTGGGCGGCGCCACGCTCCTCGGTGTAAAGTAGCTGTCGATGTTCTTGGCCCGCCGCTGCTGCTGCTGCTGGGATGAGTTTGGCTTGCCCCTCTTGCCTCCGCGCCCTCCCGGCTGCTGCTCCCGCTCGCGCTCACGCTGCCGCGCCGCCGCCGCCGCCTCCGCCGCCCCTGCCGCCCCCGCCGCCCCGCCCCGCTGCTCCTCCTCCTCCTCCTCGCGCTGCAGCGCCTCGGCCAGGTGGTAGTCCCGGTGCTCCTGCGCGTCGCGCGCGTCGAGCCGCACGCCGCACTGGTCGCACCGGAACTGCGCGGCGCGGCCCGAGGGCGTCAGGCCGGGCGTCAGGCCGGGCGTCCCCGCGTCCTCCCGCGGGCCGCCGCCGCCGCCTCCTGCTCCGCCCCCTGCTGTCCCTCCTCCTCCTCGTCGCCCGTCGTCGCCGTCGTCTGCCGGCCCGTCGGAGATCGCGCCCTCGTCGTCGTCCGCGTCGTCGCCGTCGCCCTCACCGCGCATCAGCAGAGCGAGCGGGTTGCTGTCGTCGGAGAGCTGCTCCTCCTCTTGCGCAGGCGGAGGGTCAGCAGCAGTCGCCGACGCCCTTGCCGCCGCCGCCGCCGCCGCTGCCGCCGACGCCGCCGCTGCTCCCCCGGCCGCCGCCGTCACTGCCGACGAAAACGCGCCGCCCCTGCGCTCGCCACAAGCCTCGCAGCGCAGCGACAGCGACGGGTTGACCAGGGTGCAGGCGCCACATGACCAGCGCAAACACGAGAAAGAGGCGGGAGCGGGAGGGGGAGCAGCAGCCGCGGCCGCAGCCGCGACAGCAGCAGGAGCAGCAGCGGCCGCGGCAGCAGCACCACCACCAAGAGCGGGCGGCGATCCTCCTCCCCCTGCTCCCTCCTCCTGCAGGCGCTGCCGCTTTGCGCCCCCTCCGAGCATCCTCTCGATCGGCCCGCCCGCGGCCGCCTCCCCGCCGGCCTCCTCCAGCTCCTGCCGCCGCCGCTCCCGCGTCGCCCGCAGGCCCGACGCCCGCACGCCCATCAGCCGCAGCTCCAAGTCGCGCCCCTCCGCCCGGAGCAGCCGCCGCAGCGCGGGCAGCATCTGCTCCGCGGTGCGCGCGTGCCGCCCGCCGTCGAGCGTGGCCGTGCGCGTGCGCAGCTCGAACGTGCGCGACAGCTTGAGCTTTAAAGTGAGCGTGCGCGCCTCGAGCCCCTCCTCGGCCATGTCCGCCGCCATCGACGCCGCGAGGGCCTCGAGCTCGGGCTCGAGCTCGCCGCGCGCGGCCGAGCGGGCGCCGGAGAACGTGCGCTCGCAGCCGATGCCCTTGCGCCGCACCTCCCCGGGCGGGGTGGGCGGGGCGTGGCGCGTGGGGCCCAGGCCCAGGGCGGCGGAGAACAGGAACTCGAGGAGCGAGGGCGAGCAGACGGCCGACAGCTCGGCGCGCCGCTCGATCACGTCGGCGCAGACGCGGACGGCGAGCGCCGAGAGGGCGCGCTCGGTGACGCGGCCGACGCCCGGCACCTTTCTGAGGGGCAGGGAGCTCACAAACGCGCGGACGGCCTCGGCCGAGGGAGGGGGGGGCGGGTCGGAGCCGTCGCTGGCGTGGGCGCGAGCGGCAGCCGATGCGGGGCCTTCGTCGTCGTCTTCCGCATGATCGCTGCCGCGCCCGTCGCCGCCGTCGCCGCCGCCGCCGCCGCCACCTCCGCCGGGAGCCGCCGTCGGGGCGCCGGGGAAGGACGGCAGCACAAACTGCCCGTCCGGCTTGCGCAGGTCGGCGCAAATCTTGGCGAGCGTGCGATTCGGTGCCGCGCCCACGGAGCAGGTGAGGCCGCCCGTCGCCTCGCGCACCGCGTTGCGCACGCGCTCGGCCACGGAGGAGACCTCGGCAAAGGTCGGGGGCCCGCGCGCGACCGCCGCCCCTCCTGCTGCGCGCGACGCCTCGCGCTCCCGCTCGACAAAGGCCGTCACGTCGAGGTAGGCCTCATCGAGAGAAGCCATGTCGAGGCGCGCGTCGAACGCCGCCATCGCGCCGCGCGCGAGCGCCGACGCCTTTTGGTACGAAGGGAAATCGGGCCGCACGAACACCAGCTCGGGGCACAGCTTGAGCGCGATGAAACCGGGCATGGCCGAGCGCACGCCAAAGGCGCGGGCGGCGTAGCTCGCTGTGCAGATCATGCCGACGCCGCCGACCGCCATGGGCACGGACTTGAGGGCGGGATCTTTTTGCTCCTCGCACGCGGCGTAAAAGGCGTCCATGTCGACGACCAGCCACGCGCGCGACAGGTCGCGCGAGGCCTCCAGCGCCGACAGGCGCGCGCCGGCGAGCGAGGCGCGGCGCGCGAGCTCGGCCGGCGCCAGGCGCGACAGGCGCGCGAGCGTCTCCTTGGTGCGCGCGTCGCCCGCCTCGGTCTTGCGCTGCTCGTTGGTGTGGAAGGCCGAGCCGACCGAGGCCTCGTAGACGACCTGCTTGATGCGCTCGGCGTCGGCGGCGTCCATGCCAGCCTTGGGGTTCGTGAAGACAGTGGCAAAGTCGCGCCAGGGCGCGAGTCGCGGCGGCAAAGGCGGCGGGAGCGCGTCTGCAGCGCGCTTCGCCTCCGCCGCCGCCGCCGCCGCCGCCGCCGCCGGCTTTGGTTCTGCTTCTTCCATGCGGGCCTGCTGGCTAGGGTCGCGCGCTCAGACGGTCACCGAGCGCCAATTGCAGGCGTGCTTGCCGCCCGCGCGCGCCCCCGGCTCATGCCGCGAGGATCGTGGTGATGCTGTGTTTGCATGACAGCCTCTCAGCTGGTGGTCTAGAGAGTCAAGGAGGCGAGAGATTTGCGTGGGACGAGTGGGGAAGAACGACGGGAGCGAGAGGTCGAGATGGCCAACCGCGATTTGGCTCGGCCGAACGCGCGAACGGCGGCGGCGCAGGGCGACGCTGCGCGAACGGCATCTCAAGCGTTTCGAGGTCGCGTCTGCTCCCCGACCTCGAGCGCTCATTCGCTCTCTCTCTCTCTCGCGCCGGGTCCTCCTCTCCACATCAACGATCGAGAGGGGATCGACCATTTATCATTCATACATGAGACAAAATCGGCCCACCTCGAACAAAGACCCGGAAAGAAAGACCAACGGAAAAACCACGGCGATTTGACCGCGCACGCCCTTTTTGTTGACTCGCCGCCAAAAAACAAAAACAAAAAAGAAACCGTCCGCCTCCGCGATAGCGCGCGCGCGTCCCCGACCGGCGCGCGCGCAGCCGTTTCATTCGATGCATGCTCCCGCAACCGACGACGCTCACGGCGGCGGCCACGGGCCGTGGACGCTCGACGTGTTTGTCGGCGCCGTCGAGGTGCTCGAGGGCGCGGCGGCGGCGGCTCGGGGCGGTATTGGCGGCAATGGCGGCGCAACGAGCGCGGCATCCGCGGCACCTGCCAGCGCCCCCACCTACGCCATCGCGCTGCAGTTCCTGGACTACCCGCCGCTCGTGGTGGGCGGCGCGGTCGTCATCAACGCCGCCAACAAGCCACGCCCGGCCGCCCCAAACGCGCCCCTCTGCCTGCGCGTCGGCGCCGGCAAGCGCTGCAGCCTGCGCGCGACGGCGGCCGACCTGGCGCTGCTGGCGGCGCGCGAGCCGGCGTGCCTGGCCCTGGTGCGCGTGGTGCAGTCGGCGCCAGGCGGCAAAAGCGTCGGCCGGCTGGTGGCCGCGGGCCCCGTGCGCGTCGACCTAGGACCAAGCGACGAGAGCGGCGGCGGCGGCAGCGGCGGCAGCGGCGGCAGCGCTGGGGGGACCGGCTTTGGCGGCGGCCGTTGTGGCGGCGGCGGCGGCGGCCCTGTTGCGACGACCACGCGCTATGTCCAGCTGCGGGAGCTCGGGCCGGGCCGGCGAGTGGTCGCCGCGGTCGAGGTGGCGATCGCGTTGCGCCCGGCTTGGACGGCAGGGTCGGCGTCTGACTTCTTGTGGCAGGCGCAGGCGTCGGCGGCCTGGGCGATCCCGACGGCCGGCGGCGGGCTGGGCGGCGGGCTGGGCGGCGGGCTGGGCGGCGGGCTGGGCGGCGGGCTCGGCGGCGGGTTCAGCGGCTGGCTCGGCGGCATGCTCGGCGGCGGCGAGCTCGGCGGCGGGCTGGGCGGCGGGCCTGGCGTCGTCTGCAGCAGCGGCAGCTCAGGCGGAGGGGCGGCCAGCCTCTGGGAGCGGCGGCGCGCGGTTCTGGTCGAGCTGGCGGCGGCCGAGGATGCCAAAGACGACGCGCGGAGGGCGCGGGCGGATCAGCTTAAGCAGCAGCAGCAGCAGCAGGCAAAGCAGCAGCAGCAGCGGCAGGAGAGCGCCGTAGCCGCCGCCGCCGCCGCCGCCTCAAGCGCGACAGCACACCAGGCGAAAGAGGAGCTTCGGCGGCTAGAGAGATTGCTGCGGCGGGTGGAGAACGAGGCCGAGCAGGTGGCGGCCGAAGACCGGCGGCTGCTGATGCTGCAGAGGCGGCGCCGCGACGCAGACGAGGAGGCAGGGGAGCGCCGGCAGAGAAAGCGCGAGCGCCGGCGCGCGCGCGCCAAGGAGTTGCAGCGCAGCGGGCGGCTGACGCCTGTGCGCGAGGACGGGGAGGATGTGGAGGACGATGCGCGCCACACGGTGGCGTCTGGCCGCTGCGGCGGTGACCCCGGCCGCTCCTGCTGCCGCTGCTCGTGCGGCTGCTGTCCGTGCGTCACCGCAGGCGGCGCGGCAGCGGCACCCGCAGCACCCGCGGCAGCCGCAGCAGCAGCGACGGCGGCGCCTGAGGGCAAACCCACGGCGGCGAGCGCAACGGTGACTGTGCCCTCCACCGCCAGCGCGCGCGCGCCCGCCCCGGCCCGCGGCGTCGCTCACGGCCACCGGCACTGCTACGCGTGTGAGCTGCGCAAAAGCGCGCTCATTGTCTCCGCATCGACAACAGCGGCAGCAGCTGCAGCACCGCCAAAGCGCACGGGCCCCGCCCGGGCGCCGGCGGCGCGCCCGGCTCGCCCGGCGCCGTCACAAGCAGAAGCAGCAGCGGCAGCGGCAACGGCCGCGAGCGCTCCGCCGGCCGCGCTCGGCTCGGCGTTTGAGCTCGCTGCGTTTGCGGCCATGCGCTCGCTCATGAGCGCGGCCGTGAGCGCCGCGGTGAAGCAGCAGCAGCAGCAGCAGCAGCAGCAACAGCAGCAGCAGCAGGTGGCGCCGCCGCCGCCGCCGCCCCCGCGGCCCACGCAAGACGAGGCCGCCCCTCCGCCGCCGTCCGTGGCGGCCCCTCCCGCGCTGCCGCTGCAGCAGCAGCAGCGGCCGGCGCAGCTCCGCCTGCCGTCGCAGCGGCCGCCACCACCACCACCACTGCCGCCGCCCTCGTTACCCGCGCCGCCGCTGCCCACCGCCTCGCCGCATAACGACCACAGCGGCCCCTTACCGCCGCCCTCCCTGCCCGGCTGGCCCTCCCCCCGCGCCCGCATCAGCAGCACGGCCAGCGCTGGTTATGGCGGCGGCGGCAGCCACGGCGGCGACGGCGGCAGCACACCCCGCAGCACCCACAGCGTTGGCGGCAGCCTGACGAGGCGCGCCGCCGCCGGACCCCTGCAGGAAGATGAGGAAGAGGGGAACGGCGTCGGGCGGGCGTCGGCGGCGCCTGCCCTTCTCGGGCCGCTGTCCCCCTCGGCCTCGTCGCCGGCCCTGTCGCGCCCGCTCGCAGGTTGCGCTTCCTCGCCGCAGAGCCAGCCCCGCCGCCGCCTTTCTTCGTCCGCCGCGGCCGCCCTCAGCCCCGTCGCCACCGCCATGATGGCCTACACGGCCTCGATCGACGGGACGCTCAGCGGCGACTACGACGGCGACGGCGGCGACGACGGCGGCGGCGGCGACGGCGACGGCGGGGGGGAGGAGGGGGCCGACGATGGCTACGGCGGCGGGGGGCAGGAAGGGGCGGAGGGCGGCGCTCTGCGCGAGGAGGGAGCAGGAGAAGAAGAGGCGCACGATGAGCAGCAGCAGCAGGGTGAAGATGAGCTGGGAGGCTCGCAGCAGTGGCAGCAGCAGCAGCAGCAGCAGCAGCCCGCGTCCGCGCCGCTGCCCTCGTGGCCGCAGCCGTGGTCGCCGGCGTCTCAGCGGCCGCGACAGCAGCAGCAGGCGCGCCGGGCCGTCGACTCGGAGGAGGAGCGCATGCTGCGCGAGATCTCCGACATGTCGTCGGATTACAGCGGCGGCGGTGGCGAGGACGACGACGGGTACCGCCGCCACGCCGGCGGAGAGGAGGAGGACGAGTTTTTGAGGCACGTCGGCGGCGGCGGCGGAGGCGGCGGCGGCGGGTTTTGACGGTTCCCGCTTTTTCCTCGAGCGCGCGCGAGAGAAGGGGGGAGGAGGCACCGCCTCGTTTGTTTGCGGTCTCTCCAGCGGTCAAAACATGTGCTTACTATGACGCGATTTCGAGACGTAAAGAAGGGCCCTGCGGTTGGGGATGGTGTGAATTGGGTTTTCTCTTGCCGTCCTCGGGGCGGGGGTCGTGTTGAGGCCGCCGCCATTTGCCCGTCCTCGCAGCAAGAGCGGCGTGCGCTGTTTCAGCACGCCAGTTGCGTCTCTCTTCCTGCATGTCAAAAGTTGAGCACGACGTCCAGCTGCGAAACCTCAAAGTGCATGCCCCCGTAGTCGACGTCGATCGCCGCCGCCGGCGCGCCCCCCGCCCCGCGTCCGCCGCGCCCGCCGCCGCCCCCGCCGCTGCCGCCGCCGCCGCCCTCGCTCCCCTCGCCCGCCGCCCCCAGGTGCCCCTCCATGTCCGGAAAGTGCGCGTCCAGGTGCCACTTGGCCCGCAGCAGGCACGCGGGCGACAGCCGGTACTCCTCCTTGCGCCGCACCAGCCGCCCGCCGCCCGCGTCCCCGCCCCACTTGGTCGTCAGGCGGTATTCTAGCAGAGGGCGCCCGCGCCGCCAGTTGTAGCCCGCCGCCAGCTGCAGGCGCAGGACACCCAAGACAGGGACCTTGCTGGTGAAGAGCATGGCCGAGTGCAGCGAGGGGACCACGAGGATCTTGCGCACGTGGGCGGAGGCCAGGCGCTCGAGGGCGCCGAGGGCCGAGGCGCCCCCGCCGCTCTTCGTCGCCGCGGCCGGGGCGTCGTCGTCGGCGCGGCGGCGGCGGAGCGCCTCGCCGCCGCCTCGCCTCGCGCCCGCCGCCGCGCCGCTGCCGCCGCCGCTCCGTGCCTCGTCCTCTGCGTCCTCTGCGTCGTCGTCGCTGGCCGACCGCGCGGCGCCCCGGCCCCACCCGTGCCTGCCCGGCTTGACCGTGAACCGCCAACGCGGGTCCCTCTGCCACGGCTTGCTGTAGCAGGCGCACAGGGCCACGCCGCCGCCCTCGGCAGCGGGGAGCCTTTTTGTTTTCGAGGTTTTTTTTTTGGCGTTGTTGTTGTTTGCGCGTGGTTTGTGGCGTTTGATTCGCTGTCAGCAGACGAGGTCGACGCCCGAGATGGAGGGGTGCCTTTTTGGAGGGAGGGCTGGGCCAAGAGCCGCCCCCAAACGGGGCCGTGCGCGGGCTGCTCCCCCGCCCTCGCTCGAAACCAAACGAAAGCGCAACCCCAACCAAAACCCCACCCACCTCCGCCGCAGCTTGACGCGCACTTCCGGCTGCAAGGTGAACCGGTAGTTCTCGAGGATCTCGTCGATCAGGTCGTCCGTGTAGCCGCTGCCGCTCGACGAGGGCGTGTAGTCCTCGTCCTCCTCGTCGCCGCCGTTTCCGCCGCCGCCGTCGATCTGCGCCCGATCCGACCCTCCTCCTGCGCCCCCCGCCAGGGACCCGCACGCGTCGTCGTCGTCGCTGACCGGCCGGCTGCCGGCGAGTGCGTCGAAGTAGCGGTCGGCGCCCGAGTCGGCGGACGCCAGCGCCCCCGCCCCTATTGCTCCTGCTGGTCCTGCTGCTGCTGCTGCTGCTGCGCCGTTGCTGCGCCGCGAGACGACGACGAGCGCGCGACGCGCGGGCGACGGCGACGACGACGACGCGGCGGCGACGGTCGCGGCGGCCAGCGTCGGCAAGAGGGTGGTGCCCGGGCCCGTGAGCGGCGATCGGGGGGGCGACGCGGCGCTGCTGCCGCCGCCCGCCTGCTCGCGGCCCCACGGGAGGCCACTCATGAATGGCGGGTTGTGGGCTTCCGGGAGAGGAGAGGGTCTGTTTTTGTGCACGTGTGTGTGTTTTTGTGTGTGTCCATAGCGGCGTATGTGCTCTGCGCGCGAGTCGATCGGTGTGTGATGTGATGCGATGCGATCGCAGCGATGTGTACGCCTCGTTTGATGGGCGGATGAATTGTGCCTGGTGGCCCGTCTTCTTTTGCAGGACGAGGATCTCCACGAGCACGCCGTACTCCTCAGCGCTCACCCTTCTCTATGACACGCTCCTCCTTTGACCACCAATCACATACCATTCTGACATTCACCTCCCGACGACGACGCTTCTTGACCAACAACCGCAACACAAAAGCCGGCGTTTCCCGAAGGGATGGGGCTCGACGACGCTGACGCCGCCGAGGCGACTCGATTTGAAACCTAAACTGCCAGCGCCCTGCCCTGCTTCTCCGCGGACACCGATTTGGGAACATATGGCTGTGCCTCCTCGCTCACCGACCTCTTTCGGTACTCCAAACCATTCCCGCTCCTTCTCGGAAGCTCCAAAGGCCTCTCTTCTTTTGGAGCGCCGCTCGACTGCGCATCATCATCGTAATCATCACACATGACAGTCGAGATGACGGCGCCGCCGGCCTCGCTGCAATCTCCGCCTGCAGCGCGCGTGTTGGCCGTCTGGTGCGCCGCCGCCGCCGCCGACGCCGACGCCGAGAGCGAGCGCGCCGACCCCTCTGCAGATCCCGCCGCCGCCGTCCGCCTGATGGCCCGCCGCCGAGGCGCAGCCGACGTCCGCGTGCTGCGGGCGCCCTCCCTGGACGAGCTGCGCGACGCCGCGCGCGACCTGAGGCCCACGCACGTCTACATCTGCGGGGCGACTTCATACGCGGACGCGCCAAACCCCGCTCTCGGGCGCCTCGGCCCGCTCGTGATCCTGCGGCGAGGCGGCGGCGGCGGAGGCGGCGGCGGCGGCGGCAACGGCGATAACCCCACCACCGCCGGCGACGGCGACAGCGAGGCGAGCCCCCGCGACATCGCCGGCGCGCTCGCCGCCGACGCCCCCGACGTAGAGTGCGTCTACCTGGACGTCGCGCCCTCGAGCACGACGCCGTCGATGCCCGAGGAGCTGCTGCTCGCGCTGCAGCAATCCCGGCGGCGGCGGCGGCGACCGGACGGCGGCGAGCAGCAGCGGCAAGAGCACACGACGGAGCAACCCGGCCGGGTCGCCGTCGTCGCGTGGGCGTCCGACCCGCCCGCCGCCGTCGCCGCTCACTTTGCCCAGGCGTTCTTCGCGCACCTCGCGCACGAGGCCGCCGCCGCCGCCGCCGGCGCGCCCGCTGCCGCCGCCGAGGCATACGGCGTCGCGCTCGTGGCGACGTGCGCGCTGGGGGCCGCGCGGGGGGAGGCGGCGGGGGGCGCGGCGGGTGCGGGCGCGGGCGGCCCCACGCTGCTGCTGCCGCGGCTGCCCGAGCTGCTGCTGCTGGCGCCGTCGTCCGAGGGCGCGTCCGCGCTGTCGGACGACGCGCAGTTTGCCCTGCCGGACGCGCGCACGGTGCCGCGGCCCGAGGCCCGGGACCTGCCTGAGGGCGCCGCCGCCGCCGCCGCCGCATCCTTGTCGTTCGGCGGTGCCGTCCCGGGCTGGCGCGCGGCCGGGTTGCTGGCGCCGCGCTGCGAGCTGAGGGTGCGCGTGGCCGCGGGGGCCGCGGGGGCGGCAGGGGAAGGGGAGGACGACGACCGGGTGCGCCTGAGCTACCTGGGCGAGGGCCTGAGGGCGCTGCTGGCGGCAGAGGTGCGGCGCGCCCAGGTCGTGCCGAGCGGGGGGCTGTTAGCGGCGGCGGAGGCGGCGGCGGCGAGAGGCGAGGCGGGCGCGGCGGCGGCACCCCCGTCGCCGCAGCCCGCGCTGCTCTTCGAGACGCTGGACCCGAGCCCCTGCCCGCTGCCCGAGGCGTGCCGCGCCGTGCGCGCGGTCGTGCGCACGCGCAGCGGCGTGCAGCTGCCCGTCGTCATGGTGCTGCCTGACGTCGTGATCGACGCGGCCAACGGGACGGGGCGGGCGACGGCGGGAGGGGCGGCAGCGGGAGGAGGAGCAGCGGGAGGAGGAGGAGGACCAGCAGCAGGCTGCAACGGCGACGGCAACGGCAACGGCAACGGCAACGGCGACGGCGACGGCAACGGCAACGGCAACGGCAACGGCAACGGCAACGGCAACGGCAACGGCAACGGCAACGGCGGTGACGAGGGCCACACCGACGAGGGCGGCGCTCCGCCGTCCCCCGCCCCCCCACCCCGTCCAGCGCTGGCGCTCCTCGCCCTCCGCTACGGGCTCCTGGCCGACGCCCTGCGGCTGCAGCTGCTCCTGCCGCCCGCTGGCCCGGCGCCCCCGCCGCCGCCGCGCTCGCAGCCCGACGTGGCGGGGGGCCTGCCGGGCGTGGACTGCCTGGTGCGCACGTCGGCCTGGGCCGCCGGGCTGCTGCGGTGCCTGGCCTATTGCGGCGGCGGCGGCGGCGGCGGCGGCGGCGGGGGTGGAGGGGGTGGTGTCGGTGCTCGAGGTGGAGGAGGAGGGGAGGGGACAGGGGGGCAGGGCGGCGTCGGTGACGCGGAGGCAGAGGAGCAAGGCGAGGCGGAGGAGGAGGAGGACGCCGCCAGCTTCTTGGGCGGGCGCGCGCTCGCGGCCCTGGGCATCACGGCGGTCGGGTGCACGGCCACGCGCGCCATCTCAGCCGCCGACGCGGAGCGCCTGTTCCCGCTCGTGGGCGCCTCCCCCCCGATCGTCCGCTCGTCCTCTTCGTGCGCCCGGGACGGCGGCCGCGCCTGGCCGCCGCCGCCGCCGCGGGCCCGGCAGCGCCGACGCGCCGAGCCGCCGACGCCCAACCCGCTCGCCGCCGGCGGCCCGGCGGTTTTGCCGGCGGCGGCGGCAGCGGCGGACGCCAGCAGCCGAGGGCGCCCGCCCCTCGCCGAGTGCTCGGACGAGGCGCTCGCCGCCGACATGGCCGCCTTCTGGTGCCTGGAGCAGCCGCCGCCGCACCTGCCGCAGGCGCCGCCGCCGCCTTCGCCGACCCTCGGCGGCGCGCCCGTCAGCCTGCCCGCCCTCTACCGCGCCGTCGTCGCGCGCGGCGGCTTCCGCGACGCCAGCGCGATCAACTGGCGCGGGCGCGTGCTCCCGCTCTGCTGCGGGTCGCCCCGCGCCGCCCGCCTGGCCGCCGCGCCCGGGCACGCCCTCCGGCGCATCTACGCCGAGCGCCTGTGGCCCTACGAGCGGGCGCAGGAGCAGCAGCAAGGGGCGGCGCGGCCCGACGTCTCGGGCGGCGAGCGCTGCCCGCTCTGCGGCCGCGGCGACGACGACGACGCGGGCCTGCCCCCGGCGGACGACTGGCTCGCGTGCGACGGGTGCGACCAGTGGTTCCACCACTCGTGCGACGGGCGGCCGGGGCTGTGCTCGTACGCGTCCTACGACGACGAGGCCGGGGGGCAGGGGCGCGGCTACTACTGCCCTCGGTGCGAGTCGGTCGGCGGAGGGGGCGGCGGCGGCGGGGGCGGTCAGCGGCGGGAGCGGTTAAGCGGCGGCGGATGAGAGCCCGCTTGTGTAAAGATGATGATGTTCATGATGATGATGGTTTGAAAAAGTGGTCTGTTCTCCGTCTCTATTGCGCCGCCACGGCCGCCTGCAACCCTTGCACGGACGGCCCCACCGCCCCAGCCGCCACTGCCGCCGCCCCTCGCCGCTCCCCCGCCCCCTCCCCCAAATCGCCGTCGTCGTCGCCGTCAATCGCGGGGTCGCCGCACACGTCTGCCGCCAGCGCGCGCTGCCCCGGGTCGAGCGCCACGCACACAAAGGCGAGCAGCTGGTCGGCGGCGGACCGCAGCGCGACGCCGTTTACGACAAACCAGGGAACGTACTCGTGCGGGGGGACGAGTGCGGCCGTTCGCTCGCCCGCCGTGCGCGACAGGGCGCGGCCCATGGCGCCCTCGGCGCAGGCGGCCAGCTCGGCGGACTGGGGGGGCGAGGTGGCGGCCGCGCACTTTTCCGCGACGGCGGCCGTGGTCAGGTTGCCCTTGGCAAGCACCGTCTCTTCGAGGCAGACGGCAAAATCGAACCACGTCGTCGGCGAGAGCGCGATGGAGCACGAGAGCAGCGCGTTTAGGGCGCACTCGACGGCGCCGTGCTGGCAGCGGGGTGCTTCGTCGTCGTTGATGGATGTCGTCGTCGTCGTCGTCGTCGTCGTCGCCGTCGCCGTCGTCGTCGTCGTCGTCGTCGTCGTAAGCGGCGGCGGTGCCGGGCCAAGCTTGGCGTTTCCCCACGGGATGTATTCCAGTGCGACGGCCTGGCCGAGGATCGGATGTGCGACGATCGGCGCGACCTGGTAGATGGTCGCGTTGGCGCAATACGGGCAAAGCGTCTCCATGTAGATCTGCACGCGCACGTCCCGCGCGGCAACCGCAGCTGACGCGCAGCTGACGAGGAGCAGGACGAGGAGTGGTGGTCGGCGCGACATCATCGTCGATGCGTGCGTTGTTTTGTGAACTCGAGACGCAGCTGCAGGGCGTGGGCGTGGGCGCGCGCGTTGAGTTGAAGCCGCGGCGGCGTCCGCTCCGACGGCGAACAAGCGCGCGCGACGCGCTCCGCTCTTTGCGAGAGCCTCTTTGGCTCGCGCTCTGCCCCAATGAGCCTCCGTCACGCATCCTCACTGCTTCCCGACACATCTCCCACCATGGTCATGATCAAGGACTGGCCGCTTTGACACATAGAGAGAGAGAGACAGAGAGACAAGTCGGGGCCCGCCCTCAAGCGATCGACCCGCTCCGGCATCCCATGGCCGATCGCCGATGCTTTGACGAGGGGCGGTTCCAGCGCGACTGCCTCGCCGCGGCCGCAGAGGCATCGACGACCTTTTACGACGTGGTCTTTGCGCCGGGACCGCCGGCCCTGTCGTCCTCTTGCGGCGACGACGATGGCGCCGCCGCCGCCGCCGCCTGTTCGTCGTCGTCGACATCGCCCCGGCCGCCGCCTCTCCTGCTCGTTGCCGACTCTGACGGATCAATCCGCGCCTATGCCACGGCCTCTGTCGCGGCCACCTGGCTGACCGCGCGCGAGGCCGAGTCCTCGTCCGAGCCCGTGTTCGCGTGGCGCGCGCACGCGGCCGGCAGCGCCGTCTACCGCCTGGCGATCATCGGCGGCGGCGGCGGCGGCGGAGGAGGAGGCGAAGGAGAAGGGACAGGCGGGGGCGGCGGCGGCGGCCTGCTCGTCAGCGCCGGCGACGACGGATGGGTGCGGGGATGGCGGCTGTCGGAGGTCGGCGAGGCGGCGCTGCTGGCGGCGCGGCGGCGCGAGGAGGTGCAGGAGGCGCGGGAGGAGCTCGGCCGCCGTCCGGCCAGCAGCGGCGCGCGGAGGCGACCGGGGTCGGCGGCCCTCGCGCTCGCCATCTACGCCCAGCCGCCGCTGCTGCGGCCGGCGTTCGAGGTCCGCCTGCCCCCCTCGTCGTCGCCGCTGCAACATCAATGGCAACAACAGCAGCAGCAACAGCGGCACGGCCACCCGGCCGCGCAGGCCCTGGCCGTCGTCGGCGGCGGCGCGCGCGGCCAAGAGCCGGCCGCGTTTTGCGGCGCCTCGGACGGCGGCCTGTTTGCGATCGCCGGGCTGGCGGGCGGGCGCACCGAGCTGATGCCCGTCGGCCCAGGCGGCGGCGAAGGCGGCGGGGCGGGGGGCGGGGGGGGGCACGGCGTGCTCGCGCTCGACGTGTGCGCGACGACGGGCGTGCTCGCCTCCGGCGGCGAGGACGGCGTCGTCTGCGTCTGGTCCGACCCGCGCTCGGGGGGCGCCCGGCAAGAGCAGCGGCGGCGGCCGGTCGCCTCGTTCGTCGCCGGTGGCGGCGCGCCGTCCGCCGCGACAAACGGCGCCGCGCCTGCGCCCACCACCTACGTGTCGTCCCTCAGGTTTGCCGCCGGCGGCGGCGGCTGGCTCGTCGCGGGCACGGGCGCGGGCGAGGTCGAGCTCTACTCATTGCCCGCGCGCGCGCTCGCCGGGAGGTCGCCCGCCGCCGCCGCCGCCGCCTCTGCCGCCGGGGGCGGCGCCACCTCTGCCGCCCCTGGTGCCGCCGCCGCCGCGCCGCCGCCGCCGATGGTCCCACAGGCCCTTCTCCTGCGGCCCGGGGAGATCCTGGCGGCGGGAGCCGCGCCCGCCCGCGGCCTCGCGTCCGTGATCGCCGCGCACCGCTTCAGCCTCGAGCCGCCGTCCGAGCTAGCGCGCTGCGAGGTCGCGACGGACTCGGCGTTCGCGCTCGCGAGCTCGGGCGGCGGCGGCGCGGGCGCGCTTGCCGTAGCGGGCGCGGGCGCGACGATCGAGATGCTCAGCGCGCAGTTCACGCGGCTGGGGCTGGTGCGGCCGCCGCCGTCGTCCAACGCGGTGGCGGCGGCCGGGCCGTGGGTCGGGGCGGGCGGCGGCGTTGCCACTGCCGCCGCCGCGGGGTTTGCGTAACTGTTTTGCGGGCCTCTTTGCGTGACTCTTTGCGTGGCTTGCAGAAGGCCAAACACGAATGCAAATGCGCCCGCCATCAAATCAGACAAATAAGCGCGCACGTCTGTTGTGTTTTACAGTTTTCCTCGCGCCTAAATCACACGCGGTCGTCGCGGCTGCGAGCGGCGTCCGCGCGCGTCACACGGCCGCCGCCCCCGCCCCCGCCACCACCAGCAGCCCCGCCGCCGCCCTCGCCGTCCATCCCGCCTCCTCGCCTCCGCGCAGCGGCCGGCCGCCGGGATCGCGCCCGCCTTGGCTCCATGCCGTGCCGCCCCAGCGCGCGCGCCTCTGCGCGCGCCCCCGCATCGTCTCCGCCCGCCTGCGCCGCCTCTTTTCCCCTCGGCCCAATCTTCCCCGGTCCCGCCCCCGCCTCCTCCCCATCTCCCGCCCAGGGCACGGGCCCCGAGTGCAGCGCCGGCCCGCAGTGCCGCAGCAGGCCGGCCATCGCCGGGCAGCGCGAAGGGTGCGGCGGCCCGACCGCGAAGGGGTCCCGGCGCTGCCGCTTGGCCGCGAGCTCCCCCCGCGGGTCGCACCCGTAGGGGTCCCCCGCGAAGCCGGCCACCGTGCGCGCCTCGCCGTCCGGGGCGCCGGTCGCCGCGGGAGGGACGGGCGTGCCGACAAAGTCGAAGCGGCTCGCGGGAAAGCGCATGGCGGCGCGGTGCGCGTCGCGGAAGCGCGCCCGCTTGAGCGTGTAGGACACAACAGTCACGCGCTCGGGGTAGCGGCCCGTGACCTCGTAGAAGCGGCACAGGCCGAACATCAGGTTCTCGAGCGAGTCGCGCGCGTGGTCCTCGGTGTAGGCGCGCGCCCGGATGCTCGCGACGGCGCCCGCGGCCGCGGCCGCCTGCTCGGCCGCGCCGCCGCCCCTTGCCGCCTCGGCCCCGGCCGCCGCCGCGCCCGTCGCCTCGGGGAACCACCCCGCCGCCTCGGCCACCACCCAGTAGCTCAGGCCCTCGCTGCGGGGCCCCGCGGCCGAGCGCGTCTGCCCGCCGCTGAACAGCAGCAGCGCCGACGGGTCCCGGGCCGCCAGCTCGGCGCCCAGCCGGACGTGGTCCACAAAGCTCTGCGCCTGGCCCTCGACCGACCGCTGGTACGGCTCTAGGAACCAGCTGGACTCGCGGTCGGCGAGGTGGAAGTCGACGCCCGTGTAAACGGCGTGGCACGCGACCAGCACGAGGTTGCGCAGGTGGGGGGCCGGGAAGGTGCGCGGGCCGGCGGCCTGCTCGTCCGCCGCTGCGGCGTCTGCCGCGGCGGCGGCGGCGTCTGCGGCGGCGGTTGCGCCTCCGCCCGAGCGCGCGGCCGTCGCGGCCGCGGACGTCGCGCCGCCAAACGCAAACGCGGCGATGCCGAGCGCGCCGAGCGGGACGAGCGCCAGCAGGACGCGCTTCATGGCCATGGGCGGTCGCGGCGCGGCGCGCGGATGCGGATGGTGCTTCCCGCCGCTTGCACACTTGCTGGCGTCGCTCGGATGGTGGGAGGAGGGGAGGCCTGTTCCGGCGCTCGGGCCCGCCCTGCGCATCGGGTCCTGCTCAGAATCGGCGTACGATGTCGACGCTGCCGCCAATTTCGCTGCTGCTGCTGCGGCGGCGGCTCGAGGCGAGAGGCTCATCCGCTCATCGATGATTGCGATTATTTTGGGCTCTTCGCACCCCCCGATTGCCTTGTCCTTCCCCGAGGGCGAGCGCGCGACCGGACGAGGGGTGGTGCAAAGGGGACAGGAGATGCTAGTGCTCGGCGCTGTCCTTATGAGAGCGCGGCAAGGGCGCAAAGGAGAGAGGGGGATTTGATTGTTGTTGGGGCCCCGACAGCTGTGTCGCGATGCTGTCTTGTCGCCGCGAATCTCCCGCTCGTCGCGCTCTCTCGCAACCACCATAACAGCAAGCCAAAATCTCTCTAGTCGTCCTTCTTCGTGCTCGCTTCCTGCTGCTCACCCACCGCCGCCGCCGTCAGCACGCCCCCGGCGCCCCCGCCAACCCCTTTGGCCGCCGACTTGGCCGCGCTGACCATCGCCGCAAACGCGCCGCCGTCCCGCGAGGCCAGCTCGGCCGGCGCGCCCTCCTCGACCTTTTCGCCGCGCGACAGCAGCAGGATCTTGTCCGCGTCCATGATCGTCTCGACGCGGTGGGCGATCACGAGCAGCACGCGGCCGTTGGAGCGGGCCGCCGCGGCCGCCGCTGACGACGCGAGCGGGGGCGGGGCGAGGGCGGCGCGGGAAAAAGCAGGAGAGAAGGAAGGGGCGCCCGCGCCGACGCCGACGCTGACGCCAACGCCGGTCCCGCTGCTGCTGCCGCCGACGCCGACGCCGCTCGCGCCGGCGCCTCCTCCTCCTCCTCCGCCTGCTCCGTGCGAGTAGTCCCTCAGCGCCCGCTGGATCAGCGCGTCGGTCGCGCGGTCCACGTTGGCCGTCGCCTCGTCGAGCGCAAGCACCTTGGCGCCCTGTAGCAGCGCGCGCGCCAGGCACAGCAGCTGCTTCTGCCCGACGCTGAAGTTGTCGCCGGCGTCGGCCATGCGCGCCTCGAGCCCGCCCGCCGCCGCCACGGCAGGCCCGAGCTGCGCCTGCGCCAGCACGCGCCCGAGCTCGGCGTCGCTCGCGCGGCGGCGCGGGTCCAGGTTCTCGCGCAGCGTGCCGGAGAAGAACACGGGCTCCTGCGGGATGATGGCCAGCTGCGCGCGCAGGCGCCGCAGCGGCACGGCGCGCGTGTCGACGCCGTCAAGAAATATCGAACCGGCCGTCACGTCGATCAGGCGGAACAGCGCCAGCATGAGGCTCGACTTGCCGCTGCCCGTGCGGCCGACGAGGCCGCACGAGGTGCCGGCGGGCAGGACAAACGACAGGCGGCGCAGGACCGGGGGCAGGCCCGGGCGGTAGCGCGCCGAGACGCGGCGGAACTCGACGGCGCCCGTGCGCGGCCACAACGGGTCCAGGGGCAGCTGCAGCGCAGACGAGGAGGGATGAGGGCCGGCCGCGCCGCTGCCGCCGCCGTGCGCCGAGACTGAGACGGGCAGCGCCGAGGCGGCCTGCTTCGCCGCGGCCGCCGCCTGCTTCGCCGCGGCCCTGCGGCGCGCGCGCCGGCGCGCCAGCTGCTTGCCCTCGTCCTCGCCGTCCCCGCCCCCAACGCCGCCGCCGCCGTACTCGCGCTCGCCGCCCTCCTGCGGCAGCAGCGTGTACTCCAGCAGCCGCTCCGCGGAAGTCATGCAGTTCTCGACCTCGGCCGTCTGCCGAACCCACCACTGCAGCGAGCCCGTGAGCTGCGTCACGTAGGTGAGCGCCAGGCCCAAGACGGCGACACTGACCGTGGTGCGCATGGCCATGGACAAAAAGATGGCGCCGAACGCGACGACCGTGCAGATGGCGTCCAGGCGGAAGCCGACCCAGCGCGCCGAGGCGATGAAGGCGTGCCACCAGGCGCCGTTCTGCGCGAGCGCGCGCGCGAACGACGCGTGGAAGCGCGGGCCCGCTCCGAAGGCGCGCACGGTGGGCAGGCCGCGGAGCGTGGCCGAGAAGGAGGCGTACACGGGGGAGCGCGTGACGGCCTCGAGCCGCTTGACCTCCCGCGAGGTGGCGACGTAGCGCCGGCGCAGCCACCAGAACGCGACGACCAGCGGCACAAAGATGGGCAGCACGTAGGGCACGGCGACGGCGACCAGCACGAACGTGCCGACCAGCACGAAGCCCGTCTGCAGGACGTCGAACAGGGCCATGGGCAGCTGGTCGTCGACGCGCCCAAGGTCCGAGGAGAAGCGGTTGAGCAGGCGGCCGGAGGGCGTCACGTGGAAAAAGGCGAGCGGCGCGCGCAAAACACGCCAGGCCATCGCGTCGTGCAGGCGCGTGGCGGCGCGCAGCGTGACCTCGAAGAAGACGCTGGCGCGTCCGAACGAGAGCACGGCAACGGCCACCGTCAGGCCCGCGTACACGTTCAGCCAGACGGGGCGCGCCTGGGCCGAGGGGGGCGAGGCGTTGGCCCAGGAGGCCAGCCACCACTCGGCCGCCAGCGCCGAGGCCTGGCCCGCGACGAGGGCGACGCAGACGAGCACAGAGGCGGCCACGCCCGCCGCGCGCACGTAGGCCGCGTAGACGCCGGGCGACACGCTTCCGGCCTCGCGGCCCTCGGCGCGCACGAGCTTGCCGGCGCGGTAGTGGCTGCGGGCGGCGCGGCGGTCGTCGCGGGCGCGGGAGGCGGCCGCCAGGGCGGCGACCGAGGGGGCGCTGGCGGCGGCGGGCATGGCGGTGGCGGCGGCGGCGCGGCCGCGGGCGCCCAGCAGCAAAAAGCTGTGAGCCGCGCGCCCGGCGGCGGCCGGGGCGCTGTCGTCGTTGCCGCCGCCGCCGTCGGCGACGATGGTCGTCGCCAGGCCCTTGTTGTTGCGGCCTTTGTTGCTGCCGCCGCCGTCACCGTTGCCGTTGGCCTGCTGCCTCTTGTTGACGTCGGGAATCATCGTGCGCTCGCGCGACAGGCCGAAGGGGGAGCCGCTGTCCTCCTCGTCCTCTGCCGCGTACGGCAGGCGCGGCGCCGACGCGCCGCCGCCGCCGCCAAACCAGCTGAAGGACGAGGAGAGGAACGAAGACCCTGGCCGCAGCGCCGCCAGGAACGAGGCGCCGCGCGACGTGGAGGACAGCGGGGCGCGGCGGCGCGCGGCCGCGGGGCCCGCCGCCTCGTTGGCGCCCGACGGCGCCTCGTCGTCGCTGGCGTCCCCCTCGTCCTCCGCCCCCTCACTGGCACTCGCCCGCCCCCGCTCCTCCTCCTCCTCCTCGTCCTCGGCAATCAGGGCGGCCGGCGCAGATGCGTCGGCAGGCGGCGGCGCCTTGGCCGCGCCCGCCGCCCCCTCCTCGCCCGCCTGGCTGGCCCCGCCATCCTTCTCGCCGCCCTCGCCCTCTTCCTCGCCGCAGCACCCGTCGTCCAGGTGCAGCGCCTCGAGCGCGCCCTGAGCCAGCTCGGGCAGGTCGGCGCGCCCGCTCAGCTCCGCCCAGGTGCCAACGGCGGCGACGGCCCCGCCGCGCAGCACCACCACGCGGTCGCAGCGCGGCAGGTACTGGCGCTGGTGGGTGACCAGCAGGCGCGTCGCGCCGGCCAGGGCGCAGGGAACACCCGCGGCCCCGCTGCCGCCGCCAGCGCCGCCGCCGCCGCCGACGACGCCGCCGATGCAGCGGTCGAACAGCGCGCGCCCGACGCCCGCGTCCACGGCCGACAGAGGGTCGTCCAGCAGCGCGACGTCCGGGCGCGCGTACGCCGCGCGCGCGAGGGCGACGCGCGCCTTCTGCCCGCCGGACAGGGTGACGCCGCGCTCGCCGATCTCGGTCTGGTCTCCCGCCGGCAGCGACGCGAGGTCGGGCCCCAGCGCGCACGCCTCGAGCACCGCCCGGTAGCGCCCTTCCTCGATAGGGGCGCCGAAGAGGACGTTGTCGCGCAGGGTGGCGCCCATGACCCAGGGGACCTGGGCGCAGTAGGCGACGCGGCCGCGCACCACGGGCCCCGAGCCGTGGGGGTCGAAGAAGGCGCCGGCGGCGGCGGAGGAAAAGGGGTCGGCGCCAACCGCCGCCGCCGCTGCCGCCGCCGCAAGGGGCGTCGGCGTCGGCATGGGCTGCTGCTGCTGCTGCGCCCCCACCTCGACCAGCGGCTGCAGCTCGCCGAGCAGGGCCGCCAGCAGGCTCGACTTGCCCGAGCCGACCTCGCCGCAGATGCCGATGAGCTCGCCCGGCCTGACGTCGAGGCGGACGCCGCGCAGCGTCAGCGCAGACGTCGAGCGGCCCTCGGCGGCGGCGGTGGCGGCGGCCGTGGCGGCCGTGTCGGCAGCGCCGAGAACCCCCGCCTCCGGGTCCGGCGAGCCCGGGCTCGGGGCCTCGACGAAAACGACCGCCGAGGCCGAGTCGGCCTTGTCAGCGCCAATGTAGACCGCCCCCCCCGCCGTCGCCGCGCAAGAAAACGACTGCAGCGCCGCCGACGCCGCGCCGTTGCGCGCCCACGAAAAGTCGGCGCCCCGCAGCCTCACCGCGCCCACGGGCGGCACCCCTGCCGCCCCCGCCTCCGCGGCCGCCTCGGCCACGGCGCTCGGCGGCGGCGGCGGCTCCGGCAGCGACAGGAAGCGGTGCACGCGCTGCATCGTCACGCCGAGCTCGGACAGCGACTGCAGCGCCAGCACGCTGAAAAAACAAAGGTAGAGTTTCGGCAGGTGCAGCAGCGACACGACGTAGAAGACGTCGGCCACGGGCAGCAAGGTGCCGCCGTGCATGGCCTGGTACACGGCAAAGGTCACGAACGTGGCCAGGGGGGTCATGGCGAACTGGGCGGCGATGTTGAGCGCGCGGATCTGGGCCATGCGGCCCGAGGCGCGCACCTCGCGCGCGCGCACGGCGCACACGCGCGCGGCCAGGTCGGGCTCGAGCGACAAAAACTTGGCGGCGAGCGCGCCGTTAACGGCCTCGCCCATGAGGCGCATGCGTTCGTCGACGCGCTGCGCGGTGCCGCGGCGCAGGCCCGCCACCAGGCGCGCGAGCGACGCCTGCAGCGGGATCACGCACAGAAGCACGCCGACGCCCGAGAAGGCGGCGGCGGGCCCGACGACCGCAGCCACCATGGCCAGCACGATGGCGGCCTCGAGCGGGCCCGCCCACACGAAAATCCAGAAGGGCACGGCGTCGTCGAAGCGGCGCACGTCGTTGGACACAAGGTTGACGATGTGGCCCGGGGATACGGCGGCGACGGTGGCCGCGTTGACGCGCAGCATCTTTGCGTGCACGGACGCGACGAGCGCCTGGCGCATGAGGAAGCCGCTGTTCATGCCGCGGAAGAAGAACTGGTGGTGCACGATGGTCATGCCGAGGGAGCCGCACGAGAGGGCCAGGGCGAGCATCCAGCCGCGCCACAGAGGGGGGGCGGCGGCGGCGGCGGCGTCGAGCGGCAGGCCGGGGCCGGCGCCGGCGGCGGCCGATGCGCGCGCGCGCTCGTCGGCCGTCATCCAGCGCAGAAACTCGCGCAGGGCCACGGGGATGAGCACGCGGATGACCACCTCGACCGCCACCCAGAACGAGTGGACCAGCAAGAAGGGCGTGTAGAGGCGCAAAAAGGCGCGCGACGCCGCGTTGAACCAGGGGCCGCCCTCGCCGGCGGGCGCCACCACGGACGCCGACGCCAAGCGCTTGACCGTCTTGTTCGCCTCTCCAAAGGCCGCGCTCCCTTTGCCGCCGGTCGCCGCGTCGGCCCCCATGCGCGCCTTCTGGCGCGCGTACTCGGCCTCAAAGTCGGCGGACAGCAGCGCCGGATCGGACGCCTCCGGCAGCAGCCGCTCGGCGTCGCCCTGGTCGAGCGGGCGCGCGAAGCCCGCGGCGATGAGCGGCGCCGACCACGCGAACGTGACCTTGGCGAGCAGGGAGGCGCCGTCGGGGCCGTGCCCGCCCGGGCGCCCGAGGAGGGCCCAGCGGCAGGAGGCGAGGAAGCCGGGCGAGGGAAGGGGCAGGTCGGCGGCCGCAGTGGCGGCGGCGCCAGAGGTGGCGGCGTCGACGCCCTGGCGGGGCGCGCTGTAGCGGGCGACGGCGGCTGGGTTGAGGGCGCGCGCTTCCGTCTCGAAGGGCAAGGCACCTCCTGCGCCTGCTCCTCCTCCTCCTGCTGCTTGTCCCGCCGCCGCCGGCATCTCTCTTATTGGGGGCCGGCAGAGACTAGAAAGCGACGGTGCGATGACGACCGCGGGATGACGACCGGCGGGACGACGGGGCCGCCGCGCTCGCGCCGCTTTGCTTTGTTGTTTCGTGACGGGGACGGGGTGCTGTTCGATCGGCCCCGTTGCAGGGGTGCGGCTTCTGCGTTTCGTCGCGCGCGTCTCGGAACAATCAAAAACGTCGGCGCGCGCGTGGTTGTGGCAGGGAAGAAGGGGGCGCGGTTGGGGGGAAGGAGCTCCACAACCACAAGCAAGGAGGAAAGAGTGAGGAGGATGCGAGAGCGGGGGGGGCTAAGAGACGAGAGTCGTGGGGTGTAGACGTATGCGTGCTATGGGGCCTGGGTTCCGATGTTGCTACAGCGATTTCTCTGGGCGAAGGTTTTAGTTGTGTGCGGTTGCCAAAACGAGGGCAGCCGGCGGCGTTGACGAGCGTGGACGAGCGCGCGCCGCCGTCAACGGGCGATCGCCCATCTCTCTCTCTCTCTCTTGTAGGCCCCGACGCGCCCACTCGCCTGCACGCACGTCTGCTTGTACTACTGATTCCCGTCATCCCTCACCTCACCTCTCCCTCTATCTTCCCCTCTCCCTCTCTCAAATCCATTTTCAAAAATCAGCGACGCAATCGCCGTTTTGCTTCTTGCAGTCAGGCGTCCCTTCTCACTCGAGTCGACACCACATGCCGCTCGCGACGCGCCATAGCCTTCTGCTGCCCCGACTGCGCCAGGGCTGGCTCGGTGGCAGCGGCGCTCGTGCCGCTTTTGTCTCGGGAGCAGTGACCGGTCCTTTTGCCCCGCTCCGCCGTCTTCCTCATCCTTCGGCGACAGCACCGGCAGCAGCAGCAGCAGCAGCGTCAGGAGCGTTGCACTTCGCGCCGCGCGCCTCGGCAGTCGCTTGGTCGTGGCCCGCGCAGCGCGCCATGACGACGGCGCCATGCGCCGGCGCGCGCGCGGCGTCGGCCGCCGCCGTGCCCGACGCTCTGCCCGCCGCCGCCGAGCCGACGCAAGAGCAGCAGCAGCAGCATCAGGAGCACCAAGCAGCACCAGCACCACCATCGCCGCCACCACAGCAATACCAACCGCAGGCAGCCCCCGCGCAGTACAGCCCCCCGCCCCAGCCGCCCGGCGTCCGGCGCACCTTTTACCGCCGCGTGCTGCCGACGCCCCCGGCCACCGCCTTCTCGTCGCCCGAGGGCCGCCGCCTGTTCGCCGAGGCCCTCGCGGACGGGACCATGGCCGGCTTCTTCCCTTTGGTCGAGCAGTACTCCACCCAGGACGAGCCCGCCTTCTGCGGCCTGTCGTCGCTGGCCATGGTGCTAAACGCTCTGGCGATCGACCCGCGGCGCCCCTGGAAGGGCGCCTGGCGGTGGTTCCACGAGCGCCTGCTCGACTGCTGCCTGCCGCTGAGCGACGTGGCCGCCCGGGGCGTCACCCTCGACCAGGCGGCCTGCATCGCGCGCTGCAACGGCGCGGTGGTCAAGCAGCGTCGCAGCGGCGACTTCTCGCTCGACGAGTTCCGCGCGGCCGTCGCCGACGCTTGCGCCACGGGCGAGCGCCACCTGGTCGTGTCGTACGCGCGCGCCGCGTTCGGGCAGACGGGCGACGGCCACTTCTCTCCCGTCGGGGGCTACCACGCGCGCGCGGACCTCGCGCTGATCCTCGACACGGCGCGGTTCAAGTACCCGCCGCACTGGGTTCCCGTGGCGCTGCTGTACGAGGCGATGAAGCCCGCCGACGCGGCCACGGGGCTGCCGCGCGGGTGGCTGCGGCTGTCGGCGCCGGCGCACCCGCAGGACAGCGTGCTGTTCACGCTGGACGTGCGGGAGCACGGGCGGTGGCGGGCGGCGGAGCGGTTCGTGCTCGAGGGGGCGGCGGCGGCGGCGCGCGGGGCGGCGGCGGCAGCGACAGCGGGAGGGGCGGCGCGTACAGCGGCGGTCCTGCGCGTGCCGCGGGCCGAGGACGTCGTGCGGGCCGTGGTGGCCGCGGTCGCCGCGTCCCCGGCGTCCCGGGGCTCGGTCGGCGACTTTGTGGCGGTGCGGCTGGCGGCGCGCGAGCGGGCGGTCGACCGGCCCGGGGCGCCCCGTCAGCAGCAGCACGCTGGCGGCGAAGGCGGCGACGGCGAGCGACAGCAGCAGAAGCACGCGTGCGGCGTCGGGGGGGGCGCCGGCGCTCCTCCTTCTTCCGAGGCCGAGTCGGCCCCCTCGGAGGCCGAGGCGTGCGTGCCGCTGGGAAAGCGCGACCAGTTGCTCGCCGAGCTGCGGCACATGCCGCTCTTTGCGCTCGTGGTCGAGGCGCTGGCCTCGGCCGCCGCCCCGACGCCCGCGGCGGCTTTGTCAGTGGTCTCGCCGCCGCCGGCCCTGCCTTTTGCCGGCGGCTACGGCGCCGACCCCCCCACCGCAGCCGCCGCCGGACCCCACGCGGCGGCGGCGGCGGCGGCCCCCTTGCGCGAGGCCGCGCAGGTGGCCGCGCCCGGCGGGGTGGACGGCCTGCTGGCGGAGAAGCTGTCCGTCCTGCTGTTCCTGGTCGACCGGGAGAGGTGGCCCAGCGGCGCAGAGTGGGGCGACGGCGGCGGCGGCGCAGGCGGCGGCGCGGACGGCGCCTCTGCCGCCTCCGCCGCCGCCGCCGACGAGGCCGCGCGCTTTGCGTCGCTGCTCGACGCCGGCAGCGTCTCGCTCGTGGAGGCCGAGGTGCGGTACATGCGCGAGCAGCTGCGGCACCTGGACGCGCTGCTCGGGGGCGGGTCGGACCCGGACGCGGCGGGGTGCGGGACTGATGGGGCGGCAGCGGCTGCGGCAGCAGCAGCAGCAGCAGGAGCAGGAGGAGGAAGCGGAGGAAGCGGAGGGGCTCTGGCGCCGACCAGTGCCGACGGCCGGGGCGGCGAGGGCAAGCCGCCGCCGCGCTTGTCGAGCGACGCGTCCGACTGCAGCAAGTGCTTCACGCCGCTCGACTGCCTGGTCAAGGGGCACCGCAAGCCGTGAGGAGGGAGCCGTGTCCTAGCTGTGTTGCACTTTCTCACGACTGCGATTCTCTCTCTGTCCTCGCTGTCCCTCGCCCTCGAGTCTCTCGGCAGCCGCTGCGCCATGCCCTCTGCCGCCGACCGCCGCCGCCGCCGCAACCGCCGCCTCCCGCCCGCCCTCATCCTCTTCCCGCGTGACGGTCCCGCGCTCGCCGCCGCCCGGCCATGGCCGCCGCGCCAGGCCCGCCTCGGCCAGCTGCGCCTTGAGGGCCGCCACCTCCTGCCGCAGCGCAGAGACCTCCCGCGCCGGCCCGCCGCCGCCGCCGCCGCCGCCGCCGCCGATCGCCCTGACCTCCCGCGCCGGCCCGCCGCCGCCGCCGCCGCCGCCGCCGCCGATCGCCCTGACCTCCCGCGCCGGCCCGCCGCCGCCGCCGCCGCCGCCGCCGCCGATCGCCCTGACCTCCAGAACCGCCTCGGTCGCCTCGGTCGAGGTATACGCGACCCGCGCCAGCCGCCACAATCTGCCGAGCACGAGCAGCGCCGCCAGGCCCTCGAACCCGGCCTCCTTGTCGAGGTGGAAGAGCGCCGCCTCGAGCGCCAAGGAGGCCGCCACCACGCCGACGTCGAACCTGTGCAGCGGCTCGCTGAGCCAGGCGCGGGGGCCAAAGACGGCGGCGGCGCAGCAAAACTCGAGCACGAAGAGCGAGAGGATGGCGATCGACGTCGCCGCCAGCGCCTTGGACGCGTGCTCGACTTCCTCGGTCGGGCGGTACTCGCTGTGCGCCAGCACGAGCGCCAGGTCGACGACGATCGTGCACAGATCCAGTAGGACGAGGCCGAGGACGAGGACGTGGAAGGCCTTGGAGCTCAGGCGGCGCTGCCACCTGCGGCGGCGCGCCGAGGCCTCGTTGTCGAGTTTTTTGGGCGGGGCGCCGAGCGGCGTCGCGGGCGTTCCGACGCCGTCGGCGTCGGCGTCGGCGTCGGCGTCGGCGTCGGAGACGGCGATGACGACGCGGGAGCCCTCGCCCGGCGCCTGCGCGTCGTCACTGGCGACGGCGACGCGCGGACGCCAGGCGCTCTCCGAGGCGAAGCTGTGGCCGAGCGGCCGCGAGCGCGAGTGCAGGGGCCACATCGGCGAGCTGCTGATCCGCTCACGTGAGTTGCATCGCTTGCGTTCGCTTGCGGACACAGACAGCCCAAAAGTCAATCGGAACGTGGGTGTCGATAGCCTTGATGTGAGACAACGTTGCAGGTACAGGTGTTACACGAGCGACAGGCCCGCACTTCAAAGAAATGTCGCCACAAAATCGCGCGCGCGACCCGCGACCGTCGTCGTGCGGCGCGGCGAGCGCGGCGAGCGCGGCGAGAGCGGGGGCGCCGCTCGCGCGCTCGAGCCCCAACAAAATACACCTCTTCAAGTCGATGTGCTTGAGCGACAGGGAGGGGGCGCCGCCTGCTCCCGCGCGCGCGCTCTAGGAGGCCAAAACAAACAAGCAAGAAGATCACCTCTTCAGGTAGTTGATGTACTTGAGCGACAGAATGCCCACCAGCCGCAGCGCAAAGATGTAGGCCAGCACGATCAGCGGCATGAACGGCACGAGCGCCCGCTCGTAGCCAAACACCTCGCGCATGTACCGCTCGACGCTCACGGTTGCGCCGCCGTACGCCACCTGCGCCTGAGAGTCGCTCAGCTGCGACCCCGCGACCCCGTACAGCAGCCACGTCGACGGCACGAGCCTGTTGACCCATTTCAGCCACGCCGGGATGGCCGGGTAAGCGATAAGGAATCCGCCAAAGATCGACATTCCCAATTGGATGCCCGTCTGGAGCACCATGGCCACTCCCACGCTCGGCGTGGCCGCGATGAGCGCCTGCGCCAGCATGGTGTAGAGCGCCAGGCACAGCAGCAGCATGAGCGCGAAGAAGAAGAACTTGCCGGCGGACGGGTAAAACCCGATCATAGAGTAGGCGATCGGGCAAAAGACCGCCGCCTGCGCCAGCAGGTACGGCACCTCGAGCAAGATCTGCGCGGCTCCGTACGCCAGAGGGTCGTAGCTCTTTCCCCCGCGCTCGCGGTAGAAGACGACGCGCTCCGACGCGCACAGCGGCATGGCCATCACTGTGGTGCGTGTTTGGGGGCAAAGCGGGAGGGGATCGTGTCAGGGCGCGCGTCGACGTGAGAGGAAATAGCGGCTGCTGAGCGGGGGGCGGGCGCGTGTGGCGGGGGCGGGGGCGGTGGCGGCCACCGTCGGCCGTTCGTTGCCGGCCGCCGTCGCACGTACGCAACTCATATTTATCGCGCCCATCATCGTGGCGCTGTTGAAAAGCATTCCCATTATGCCCTGTATTTGGCCGGGGGTCATTGTGAAGATCGGGGCGCCCGCGCCGCCGGGCGCATCGCCCGCCGCCGCGGCCGCAGCCGCAGCGTCCGCCGCCGCTTTGGCCTCGCGCCCGCCGCCCTGCCCAAAGTACATGATGCCGTAGAGCAGCGCGAGGCCGAGCGCGAGGACGAGCCGCGTGGCGTTGTACGCCGGCGTGCGCCAGTAAACCTGCGCGAACTTGAGCACGAGCGCCGCGGTCTGGCGCGAGAGCGGCTGCGCGTAGCCGCCGCGGGTGAGGCCGGCCACGCTGAGCGGGCGGGCGCCGGGCGCCTCGCGCGCGCCACGGACCAGGGCCGAGGCCTCGGCCGCGTTGGCGGCGCAGAGGTCCGAGCGCGCGTAGGCGCCCGGCCAGAAGTCGCCTCGCCCCTTGGCCGTGACGTCGAGCATCCAGGTCGCCGGGTTGAGGCCGTCGGCGAGCGGCGGCAGCGCGGCCGGGGCGCCGAGGTCGTCGTCGTCGTCTTGGTCGCCGCCGCCGCCGCCGACGTCGTCGTGCCCGCCTGCAGCTCCTCCTCCTCCTCCTGCTGCTGCCCCCACCATCCTCGGCGGCCGCCCGGGAGCTACCGCCGCCGCCCGCAGGTAGGCCACCAGCTCGCGCGACTCGGCGCCCAGGTCCCCGAAAAAGTCGCAGCGCCCGCCGCGGTGCATCAGGTACAGCCGGTCGAACGCCTCGAAGATCTCGGCGCTCGGCTGGTGGATAGTGACTACGACGGCGCGCCCCGCGCGCGCCACGTTGCGCACGCCGCGCATGACGACGGCGGCCGCGCGCGCGTCGAGGCCCGAGGTGGGCTCGTCCATGAAGACGACGCTGGGGCGCGCGACCAGCTCCACGGCGATGGTCAGGCGCTTGCGCTGCTCGACGGTCAGGCCCGCGCCGCCCGCGCCCGTCGCGTCGCCCACGGGGCTGCCGCGCAGCGCGTCCAGGTCGACCATCTTGAGCGCCTCGTCGACCGACCGCTGCACCGCGCGGCGGGTGGTCCCGCGCGGCAGGCGCAGCGACGCGCTCGTGACGAGCGCCTCCTCGACCAGCTGCCCGGGCGAGTGCACGTCCATCTGCTCGCAGTAGCCGTGCACGCGCGGCCAGGTGGCCGCGTCGGCGGGGAAGCCGTCGACCGACACGGTCCCCGCCACGCGCCCGACCGTCTTTCGCTGCGCCAGCACGTCCATGAGGGTCGACTTGCCCGCGCCGGAGCCGCCCATGAGGGCGACCAGGTCGCCCGGGCGGGCGAAGCCCGTGAGGGAGTGGAGGAGCTGCAGCTCCGAGTCGTCGGCAGAGGCGGCCGCCTGCTTGTTGGTGGTGGGGAGCTTGTCGCCATGTTTGCCGCTGGCGCCGACGCCGCCGCCTTCGGCTTTCTTCTTTTTCGCCTTGTCCTTCTTCTTGGCCGCGGCCGTGGCCGCGGCGGGCATGGGCACGAAGTAGCTCAGGTCCTGCCAAACGAGCGTCACGGCCGGGCACGCGGGCAGGCCGTCGTCGTCGTCCTTCTCCTTGACGCCGTTCGACGCGGCCGTAGCAGACGACAAGACCGACGGGGCGAGCGACGGCCCGGGCGGCAGCAGCGGCCGCGCCGCGTCCGGCGGCAGCCCCCGCTCCTGCTCCCGCTCCCGCTGCCGCTGCCTCTCCTCCACCAGCCCTAGCGCCGTCCGGTCCCGCGCCAGCCGCGCCGCCCGCTGCCCCGCGCTTTCGACGTTGGGCACGCGCGGCGGCGGCGTCGCATAGGCGTAGGCGGCGGCCGCCGCCGCGCTCAGCGCTACAGCCACGGCCGCCAAGTATGCGACGCCGACCCACACCCAGTAGGGCTCGGTGAAGAAGGCAAAGGCGCGCAGGGCCTGCTCGCCCAGGTTGGCCGGCGGGGGGTCGGCCGCGGCGTGCGGCGGCGGGGCCGTGCGGGGGTCGGCGGGCAGGCGCGCCCACTTGTCGCTGGTAAACTCGTTGACGGCCAGCGCGCGGAGCGTGTGGGCGTAGGGCGACAGCCAGTCTGGTTTTTGTTATTTGTTTTTTTGTTTTTTTGTTGATATTGGTTGGTTGTGGGGGTGCGGGGTTTTGTGGAGAGGGGGTTTGAGTGAGGTCGGGCGCCTTTTTCCTCGCGCCGTTCCGTTTGAACACACACAAACTCACACAGCCACATGAGCCACGACGGGATGGCCGGCCGCAGCAGCATGTACCCGCTCGTCAGCGTGAGCAGCAGCACCAGCAGGCTGCCCGCTGTCTGCGTGTCCGTCAGCGTCTTGCACGCCACGCCCAGCAGGCGGTAGAGGGCGCCCATGGCCAGCGACTGGCACGCCATGACCAGCAAGAAGGTGAAGAAGCGGGACGCCTCGCGCGCGAATCCGCACATCCAGTAGACGATCGACGAGAAGAGCAGCGCGTCGGCCAGCGACGGCAGCGACTGCACGAGCGCGACCGACGCGCCCTGCGCCCAGGCCGGGGTGAAGCGCATGGCCCGGTGCTTGAACCACACGGGCAGCGACAGGCGCACGCCCATCACGCTCGGTCCGTTGCCCGTGACCATGAAGAGCGTCGACAGGAAAAAGGCGCCGTAGTAGGACCGCACGCCGTCGAGGGTGGCCGGCAGCTGCCAGAACAGCGCGCCGATGGTCACGGCGATCCAGGCGCACTGAGTCACGCGGCCGCGCAGGAGCGAGGGGTCGCGGCGCAGGAGCACGGCCTGGCGCCAGAGGGCGCGCGCCAGGCTCTCGCGGCCGGTGTTGGCGAAGCGCAGGCCGGGCAGGGCCGAGGGGTGGCCGTCGCGCGGGTTGAACGGGCGCTCGAGCAGCCGGCGGCGCATGGCGCTGCCGCGCGGGCAGTCGCGCCAGAAGCGGCGCGAGATCTCGGCCAGCGGCAGGAGCGGCGGGAAGGCGACGCCGGCGGGGAGCTCCGAGGGCGCGAGCCGGCCCGAGGCCAGCGCCTCGCGAAGGGAGAAGGGCAGGAGCGGGGGCGGGGGCTCGCTGGGGTCGTCGTCGTCGTCGTCGTCGGCGACGCCGTCGTCGTTGCCGCCGCCGCCGTTCCCCTCGCCTGTTTGGCCGCGGCCCATGCGCGACGACGAGGATGGCGCTGCGGCCGAAGCCGCCTCGTCCGCCGCCGCCGCCGCCGGCGCCGGCGCGAGCAGCCGCGCCGCGCGCAGCTCGGGCGTCGCGTACAGCAGCTGCCCGGGCGCGGTGGTCAGCTCCATCAGCCACGCCGCGGGCTCCTTGCGCGGCGGCATGCGGAAGCCGAGCGACTCAAAAAAGGGCACGGCCTCGCCGACTGGGCCGTGGAACAGCACGCGCCCGGCCGCCAGCAGCAGCAGGTCGTCGTACAGGGCCACGACCTCGGGCGGCGGCTGCAGCAAGGAGCACACGAGCGTGGTCTGGAGCGCGCGCGCGGCCGCGTTGAACGACGCGACGATGCCGTGCAGCGTCGCGCTGTCGAGGCCCGTGCTGATCTCGTCCATCAGCAGCACGCGCGAGGGGCCCGCCAGCGCCTCGGCGCACGTGACGCGGTGGCGCTGCCCGCCCGAGACCCCGCGCACCATGGCGTCGCCGACGAGCGTGCCGCGCACGTGCTCGAGGCCCATGATGCGCAGGATGAGCTCGGCGCGCAGCTCGCGGCTCGAGGCGTTGGGCCGCACGAGGTGGTAGAACTCGCGGCGGGCGGCGGCGGTGGCGGCGTCGTCCGCAGAGGAGGCGGGGGCGGCGGCGTTGGCGGCGGCGGCGGCGGGGGCGGAAGCAGCAGCGCCACCGTTTGCGGCAGCGGCGGCGCCCGGCGGCAGCGCAAAGGAGACGCCGCCCGCGCGGGGGGTGCCGCCGCTGCCGGCGCGCGGCGTCGTAGCGGCGGCCGCGGCCCGCGCGCCCTCGCCGCTGGGGTCGCGCGCCAGGCCGGCGCCCGCGCGCAGCAGCGGGTCCTCGTCGACGGTGATGGTGCTCGGCTCTCGGGCGAGCCCGGCCAGGCGCCGCTCGAGCGCCTCGCCGCCGCCGCCCTCGCAGCCCGAGGCAAAACTGGCCGCGAGCACGTGCTCGGCGGACTGCTGGGCGGCGGGGGTGCCAAAGGCGCCGCCGCCGTGGCCGCCGCCGTGGCCGCCGCCGTGGCCGCCGCCGCCGCCGCCGCCGCCGCCGCCGAGCTCCCGCTCGACCACCCACTCGGCCGTCTTGCTCATGCTGACGACGCGCGAGGCGGCGCGCACGCGGGCCAGGCGCTCGCGCGTGCGCGCCAGGATGAGCCCCTCGGCAAAGTTGAAGACGTCGGCGGGCGTCGCGCGCTCGCCGCGCGCCCGGCGGCAGCCGAGGACGGCCGCGGCCGCCGGGCCGCAGCAGCCGGCAGGGCCTGCCGATGCGCCGCCCTCGACGGCCGCCGCGGCTGCGGCTGCTGCTGCGCCAGTAGCGCCCGCGCCAGCCTCGAGGTCGGCGCCGTCTTGCGAGGCCACGCCGCCGCCGCCAGCGAGGTCGCCACCACCGCCGCAGCCGCCGCCGCCGCCGCCGCCACCAGCACCCTGCCGTGCCCGCGCCTCGGCGGCCGCGTGCTGCCGCCGCAGCGCCCGCTGCGTCTCGGCGCTCTCGCGCTCGGCCTGCCGCCGCAGCTGCGCGCGCGCCCTCGCCGCGGCCGCGGGCGAGACGCTCGCGCAGGCGTTGGCGAAAGAAACTGTCTCGCCCACGGTCAGGATGGGCACGTGGAAGTCGTGCTGCGACACGAACGCGGCGACGCGCGCGGCCGAAAAGGCACCGCCGTGCACGTCGAGCCCGTTGTAGCGCACCGACCCGCCCATGCGCAGGGTCTTCTCGCCGCCGCGCGGGCCGCGCCCCGCCAGCGCCCGCATCAGCACCGTTTTCCCTGCTCCGGGCGGCGCCAGCAGCAGCGTCGGCCGGCCCGGCTCGAGCACGCCCGACACCCCTTTCAGCACGCGCTTCTCCGCCGTGTGCCCGCCGCAGGAGAGCGAGCGCCAGGGCCCCAGGCACGAGTTGGACACCGAGGCGACGCCGGCCTTGCCGACGGTGGCGCGCGCCGTGGCCACCAGGTCGCGGTACTCGACCGTCACGGACGGCACGCGCACGCCGTAGCGCGCGAGCTCCCCGCCAAACATGCGCAGGTAGGGCACGTAGGAGCGCTCGTCGTCGTCGTCGCGGCGCTGACGCTGCTGCTGCTGGTGCTGGTGGTGGTGGCGGGCCGCGAGGGCGGGCGGCGGCAGGCGGCCGAGCGCGTCGGCGGCCTCCGAGACGGCGTCGCGGCGCGCCCGGCGCTCGGCGCGGCGCTCGGCCTTTTGCTTCGCGCGCCGCTCCTCGAGGACCGCCTGGATGAGGGCCTCCTCGTCGAGGTGCCCCGGCAGGGACAGGCAAGACAGGTCCGACAGGGCGGCCGCGGGCGAGAAGAGGCCCCCGCCAAACGCCAGGCCGGCGTCGCCGCCCCAGAACCTCGCGCGGTCGCCGTCGGGGTCCTGCGCCGCCGCCTGCTGGCGCTGCACGAGCGCCTCGCGCGCGTCGTTGAGGCGGTCCTCGCGCGTCCGGTCGTCGTCCTCGTCGTCGGCGGCCTCTGATTCGGAGGAGGAGGAGGAGGAGGGGGAGGCCCGCGCGGGCGCCGCGCAGCTGTTGTTGGCCGTCGCCGCGCGCCTGCCGCTCCCACCGTCGAGCGGCGGCGCCGACGACGGCGGCGGCGGCAGGGACGCCCCCTCGCTCAGCTGGACGTCGACGGCCGACGCCCGGTGCGTGACCGCCGCCTCCTTGACACCGGCACGGCGCCACATCCTGGCTGACCGCCGGCGGTGGGATTGGTTGGTTGGACGGTTGGCGCGCGAGCGAGGGTTTATTGGTGCGACGGTTGGTGTCGGACCCTGCTCGCGAAAATAATGAGAGTGGTGTGCGTGTCCCGTGTGTGTCGGTCAAAAGAGGAAGAGCGCGCCCTGTGTGTGCCTGTCAAGCGGATTGGACTGTGGATTCGGGTGTGAGTTTGTCGCTTCGTTGCAAGTCGGGATGTGAGCGGAGAAGGCGGTCATCGCCGCGACCATCGCGGGTCGGGCGGCGGCGGCGTTGTTTTGCGCGACGAGCCCGCCGCCGCCCCCCTTTTTTAACGTCTCTCTCTCCCCCCTGCCACCGCCCCCCCCCCACACCACCGATCCACTTGCGGAGCAGCGTGATCCCCTGATCAGCGCCTTATCACATCACGAACCAGCAAGCAAAAGATGTTGCTGTCCAAAGGAGGAGGACAAGGGGTCGACTCGATGTTCCGCGCGAGGAGGCCGTTCGCTGCCGCGGGCGCACGGGTGCGCCCGGCCCAGCATGGCGCGCGCCGTGCGGTGGCGGCAGAGGCCACGCGGCCGCCGTCAGCAGCAGGAGCAGCAGGAGGAGCAGCAGCACCAGTCGGCCGATCGGCGCGCCGAGCCTGGGACCGCCGACGCCTCCTCGTCACCGTTGCCGCCGCCGCCGCCGCCGACGCGCCAGACCGAGGCGGTCCCATGATGGGCACGCACCTGAGCCGCCGCCTCAACCTCGAGTTCGCCGTCGACGACGCCGTGCAGGGCGCCCTCGCCAGCGCCATGCCCGATCAACACCCGCAGCAGCAGAGGCAGCAGCAGCGAGGGACCGACGACGCCGAAAAGGGCCCCGCGAGCGCGGGCGAGACCGGCGGCGGCGGCGCGGACTGGCGCCCGACCGTCGCGCTGGCCTTTGTGAGCAGCGCCTTTGTCGGCGAGTACGAGACGCTGGTCGCGCTGCTCAGGCGGCGGCTTCCCAGCCTCGACTTCATCCTGGGGACGACGGGCTACGGCGTGATCGGCAGCACGGGGCCGGCGGCGGCGCGGGCGCGTTCGCCGTCGTCGTCGGCCGACGACGACGACGACGAGGACGAGGACGCGGCGCTGGAGGAGCGGAGGGCGGCGGGCGGCCCCGAGGAGGTCGAGCACGCGCCCGCGGTCAGCGTGGCACTGCTGCGCCCGGGGCCCAGGGCCGCGATCGTTGCGCGGCACATTGCGAGCGGTGACCTGCCCGACGCGGACGCGCCGCCGGCCGCGTGGGCGCGGATGGTGGGCCTGCCGCAGTGGGGCGGCGGCGGCGGCGGCAATGGCGGCGGCGGCGGCGGCAGCAGCAGCAGTGGCGATGTCGGCGGGGCAGGCGCGGCGGCATCAACGGAGGTCGAGGCGGCGTCGGCGGCGACGGCGGAAGCAGCAACAGCAGCAGCGGCATCAACGGCGAACAACAACAACGGCAGCAGCGGCGGCGGCGGCAGCGACGGCGCCTTCTTCATCGTCTACGCCGACCCGACCTTCAGCCGCATCGAGGAGCTGCTGGCCGGGCTCGACTACGCCTACCCGGGCGCGCTCAAGGTCGGCGGCCTGAGCGGCGCGGGCAACCTGTCCGCCTCGCGCGCGACGTGGTGCTGGTCCGCGGCGAGCGAGGCGGCCGCGCGCAAGGAGGCGGCGCGCTTGTCGTCCGAGGCGGACGCGCTGCTGGCCGAGGCGGAGCGCGCCGAGGCCGCGGGCGAGGACGCCGACGGCGCCAAGCGCGCGGCCGCGGCCGATGCGGCCGCGCGCGTGCCGCCGCCGCACCTCGCGGGCCAAGCGCGCGGCGGCGGCGGCGGCGGCGCCTCGCCCGGGGGCTTCTCCGGCGCGCTGGACAGCAGCGGCATGCTTCGCACGGGCGCCGTCGTGCTCGGGGTGCGCGGCGGGCAGCTCGCGCTCGAGCTGATGGTCGCGCAGGGCTGCCGCCCGCTGTCCGCCCGCACCTACACCATCGACCAGGTCGCCGGCCACAGCAACGTGGTCGTGAAGATGACTCCCTGCTCCCCCTCCTCCTCGTCGTCGCCGTCCTCGTCGTCGCCGTCGTCCTCGTCGTCGTCGTCGTCCTCGTCGTCGTCGTCGTCGTCGCCCGCGGGCGTGAGCATCAGTCCGGTCGAGGCGCTGCAGCGCGAGCTGACGGCCATCTCGTCCGACCGCGCCGAGATCGCGCGCCTGCTGAGCAATATGGTCCTGGGGGTGGAGCCGCTGTCGATGGGCGCGGCGGCGGCGGCGGCGGCGGCTGCAGCGGCGGCGGCTGCGGCCGCAGCTGCTGCCGCCTCTGCTGCGGAAGCGGCGGCCGACCCAAAGGCCGCGGCGTCCGACTCTTCCGCCTCTCCCGCCGTCGCCGCCGCCTCTCCCGCCCAGCCCTTTCCCTCCCCGTCGTCGCCGGCGGACGAGTCCAAGGACTGGCTCGTGCGCGGTGCCGCCTTTGACAAGGGCGGCTTTATGTTTGTCGGCGACCGCGTCAAGGTCGGCACGCGCTGCCGCTTCATGGTGCGCGACCGCGACGGGGCCGAGGCCGACCTGCGCGCGCACGGCAGCGCGTACCGACGGCGGCGCCTGGCCGGGCTGATGGGCGGGGCGGCGGGCGCGCCGGGCGGGGGCGGCGGCCCCGCGCCACGCCGCCGCCGGCCGCTCGGCGCGCTGCTCGTCTCGTGCAACGGACGCGGCACAAACCTGTTTGGCGCGCCCAGCTTTGACGCGCGCACGGTCGCCGAGTACGTGCCGGTGGGCGTGGCCGGCTTCCTGGCCAACGGCGAGGTGGGGACGGTGGCCGGGGGGGTGACCAAGCTGCACGGGTTCACGGCGGTGGTGGGCGTGATCCAGGCGGAGGAGGACGAGGAGGAGGAGGAGGAGGAGGAGGGGGCGTGAGGATCAATGGGGGGCGCGCTGGAGAGAGAGAGGCCGCGCGCGACGGCGGGGGGCGGTGGCGGTGGCGGGCCATGAGCAGAGAGAGCGCGCACACACAGTCTCTTCAATTCTTGGACAAGACCTTGTAGCCCTCCTTCCCGTTCGACAGCAGCCGATCGGCTCTCCCGTCGAGCAGGCCGCACACGCGATCGCGAGAAGAGAGACTGGTGACACTGGAGATAGAGCTTCCGTGAAATCTTCACGATTCTCGCCCGCCCTTGCCCAAAAGGATGATCCTGCGGCACGCGAGCGGCGGGGCCGCCCGCTGCCTGGCCGCAGCCTCTTCGGCTAGGCCGCCGGCTCTGCCGCGACTGCTGCTGCGGCTGCAGGCGCGGCACGGCGGCGACGGCGACGGAGATGCGACGTCGCGCGCGGTCGCCGCCGTCGCCGCCGGCCCCACCGCCAGCGCCGGCGCGCTCTCGCCCGCCGACCGGCACGCCCTGATCGACCTGATCCACCGCTTCGACGACTGCCTCAACCGCGGCCGCCACGACGATTTGGGCGCCTTTTTCGTCGGCGGCGGCGGCGGCGGCGTCGGGGGCGAGGAGGAGGAGGCCTCCACCTCTTCCCCGCTCGTCGCGACCTTGCGCGTCAGGCAGCCCGGCGCCGCCTCTTTCGGCGTGCACGCGAGGGGCGTCCCCGCCGTCGTGGCCTATTTTCGCGCCTGCGCCCCGGCGGCACGCGGCCACCGGCACCTCGTCCTGAACTCGGTCGTCGAGGAGGGAGTCGGGCAGCGGCACGACGAGACAGGGCAGGGGGAGGAGGGGAGGGCCGGCGCCGCCTCCAGCGCCGCAACGGGCGCCGCCGCCGTCGGACGCGCGCGCGTGCGCTCGGCCCGCCTGCTGGTCACGGCCACCACGCCGCCAGAGCTGCGCGCGTCGGGCGTGATCGAGGACGTCATGGTGCGCGCGCCCGGCGGGGAGTGGCGGCTTTTGTCGCGCGACCTGATCATGGACCCCCCGGCAGCGGCGGCGTGAGACAAAATGAGCGCGGGCCAAAATGAGCGCGGGGGGGGGGGGCCAACGTTTGGGGCGAGGCGCGGCGTGCGAAATGCGGGAGATGCTCGAACAAATAAATGCAAAACAACGACTGGCATCAACTCTTCCTCGTGGATGCCGCTGTCCCCGCGCGCGGTCACATCGTCCGGCACTGCTCCACCGCGGGGCGCGCGGCCGCCTCGCGGACCTCCGGGGCCGCGTCCGCAGGCACGTTCACGCCCATCCTGGACAGCGAGGCCCGCGCCGCCGCCTCTACCGCCCGAGCGCGCCTCGGCCCTTCGCGCCCCTCCCGCTCCCCCTCATCCTCGTCCTCGTTCTCGCCGCCGCCGCCGCCGCCGCTCTCCTCCTCGTCGTCGTCGTCGCGCCTCTCGCGCCTCTCGCGCCTCTCGCGCCTCTCGTGCGTGCGTGCCCCCAGCGTTTGGGCAACGCTCGAAAGCAGGGGCCTCTTGTCCCTGTGGAGAGATTTTAATCCGAATCACCCGCCCGGCAAATGTCCCCCGCGCGGGGGTGCGTGTGGCGGCCGCCGCCCCTTTCTCTCGTGTTTTTGCGCAAAACGCTCTCTCTCTCTCTCCTCCCCCGTCGCGCGACGAGAAAAAAAGGCGCCGCCCCCTCAAACCCCCGCTCTCATTACTCTCCCCCCCTCTCGCCCGCGGCAGAACCCGTGCTCGCCGCCCGTCGGCAGCAGCTACGAACGGGCGCGGCCGTCAGCGAGCAACCGAAGCCGTTGGCGCGCGATGGCGCCCCCCCGGTCCCGCGGTCCCTTGTCCCCCCC
>Ga0209390_10000976_pt1 | contig 56613 bp, 48 predicted proteins | sample BON01_FD_187212 | JGI IMG/M metagenome (GOLD analysis project Ga0209390, IMG submission 187212) | Freshwater microbial communities from Lake Bonney liftoff mats and glacier meltwater in Antarctica - BON-01 (SPAdes) (version 2) | ecosystem: Environmental > Aquatic > Freshwater > Ice > Glacier...
TCACGTCCAGCAAAAGAATGTCGGGGCGGGATGAAGGCAGGCATTCGAGGGCGTCCGGTGCCCGTTCAAATTCCGACCTCAACCGGAAGCGGCCAGCGCGTTCGATGTCCGTCTTTAACGAATCGCGGACCGCCGCGCAGTCGTCCACCATAGTGACCCATTGGAATTGTTGATTCATCCCTCCAACCTCCCTTTCCATTTTTAAGTGTTTCCTTCAAAGCACCGTGCCCAAAGCTCTTCCCCGTAGTCGAGTATTTGGGACGGCGAAATCTTTGATCCGGGCCGCCGATCAAGTCAAACGAACCTCAACACCACCGAGGAATCCTGAAAATGTGGCGTCCGGATCCGCGTTAAATTCAAAGTCTTCATTCGCGACTCGAAACCTCAAACAACCGGCGTGCAACGCGTGGTTCGATAGAATGAGTTTTTGCCGTTGCCCGTCGGTCAGTCTTCGTTCGACCAGCGCCAGGTAACAATCTTCATCGTAGCCGTACAATTTGTCGCCGACGATGGGATGACCGATGTGCGCGAGATGGATGCGGATCTGATGTTTGCGTCCGGATCTTGGAGTGACATTGAGCAACGCAAACTTTCCTTCGGCCCGCTCGAAACGACGCGCCACTTCGTAACCCGTCTGGGACGGCGAACCATCCGGTCGCACGCAGTCCTTGATCGCCACCGGGCTGTTTTCATCTTTGCCCAGCGGCCCTTCGATCAGGTCGGATTCTTTCGTCGGCCAGCCGTGGACGATGGCCTGATACTCTTTCACGACTTCGCGGCGTTCCCAAATTTTGCGGATCGCGCGGGCCAGATCGTCGTCTTTTGCGACGATGACCAGACCGGTGGTTTCGCGGTCCAAACGGTTGAGCATGTGTGCGGTGGCCGTTTCACCAAGATGCAGACGCACACGCCCGATCAGACTGGACCACGCGTCGGTCTTGGTCGGATGGCAGACGAGATCGGCCTGCTTGTTCAACACCAGCAACCGCCCGTCCTCGTGGACGATGTCGAGTCTGGGATCCGGGCGGGTTGAATCAGTCATGCGCGCCCAACTTGGGACGAGGGACGTCCCTGCATCAAGCCTTTCGGTTGCGAGTTCGGACCGACACCACCGGGGGTGTGCCGACGACGACCGGCATTTGCTGGAATCGGCTGGTTCAAAGTCAATGCCTTGCAACCACCGGCCAGCTTTGTAACATGGAGCATCGATCATGCGCCTCCTGGTTGTGGAAGATGAAAAGAAGACCCGCGAATACCTTGCCAAAGGACTTCGCGAAAGCGGGTTTGTCGTGGACACGGCGGAGGATGGAGAAACGGGCCTGCACCTGGCCCGTTCTGAGGATTACGACCTCATCATTCTCGACGTCATGTTGCCGGGCCGCGACGGCTGGTCGGTCGTTCAGGAAATGCGCCGGACGGGTAAGCAGACCCCCGTTTTGTTTCTTACCGCACGCGACGCCATTGACGACCGCGTCAAGGGGCTGGAGTTGGGGGCGGACGATTACATGCCAAAGCCGTTCGCCTACGCGGAATTGCTCGCGCGAGTCCGCGCATTGCTTCGGCGCGGACCGGGACGACAGCCCGCACGACTCGGTATTTCCGACCTGGAACTGGATCTGGTGCGCCACAAGGCTGGCCGGTCCGGTCAACCGCTGGATCTCAGCCCGAAGGAATTCGCCCTGCTGTCGCTGCTCATGCGGCGATCCGGGGAGGTGTTGACACGCACGCTCATCGCTTCGCAGGTCTGGGACATCAATTTTGACAGCGACACCAATCTGGTCGACGTGTCGGTCGGTCGATTGCGCCGGAAAGTTGATGATCCGTTCGAGAAGAAGTTGATTCACACCGTGCGCGGTATCGGCTATGTCCTCGAAGAACGCTAATTCGCCTCGCGCCCGCCGTCGGCCGTGGTCCATCACCGCGCGACTGACGGTGCTCTTTTCCGCTTCCAGCTTTGCGCTGCTGCTGGCGGGCGGACTGTTCCTGTATTGGGATTTGGCGCGCCAGCTCGACCGCAAGGACATGCAGTTTTTGGCGGACAAAGTCTATGTTTTGCGTGCCGTCCTGCATGACCGGCCCGGCGACAAGGCTGCGCTGGACGAGGAAACCCGACTGGAGGGAGCGGCGCGCCGCTTCAACCGCTACTACTCCCGCGTGCTCGACGAGCAGTATCGGGTCATCGCGGAAACTCCCGGCTTGGACGAACTGGTCAAGGTGTCGGCTTTCCCTGAGCCCGTTTCGCCGGGTGCACCGCCCGGTTATCCCGTGGAGTACAAGACCAGCAGTGGCAAGACGTTTTCCCTGGTTGCCGCCTGGGCGCAGGTCGGTGGCAACGGCCCGCGTCGTATCGTGCAGGTTGCCCTAGACGCGACCAGCGAAGAAACGGTGCTCGCGACCTACCGTCGCAACATGGCCGTGATGCTGGTGCTGGGTTTCGCTCTTGCCACCGTGGCCGGGCGCGTGGTGGCCAAACGCAGTCTTGCCCCGCTTGATGACATCACCCGGGCGGCACGAGGCATCACGGCTGAGCGGTTGAACGCCCGGGTCGGGCGGGAAGCGTGGCCGCGCGAATTGACCCAGCTCGCCGCCGCCTTTGATGACATGCTTCTCCGTCTGGAAGATTCCTTCCGGCGGCTGTCACAATTCTCCGCCGACATCGCGCACGAATTACGCACACCCATTACAAATTTCCTCACCGAATCGCAGGTGACTCTCTCGCGCATACGCCCGTCGGAGGAGTATCAGGCGGTGCTGGAATCCGGGGTGGAAGAATTCACTCGCCTGGCGCAAATGGTGGACACGCTGCTTTTCCTCGCGCGCGCCGAAAATAGTCAGCGTCGCGTGGAGCGGGTCGCGTTTGATGCCCGCAAGGAAGTGGAAACGGTCCTGGAATTCCACCGCGCAGCCGCCGAAGAGAGTGGCGTGGCGCTCCAGTGTAATGGCCGTGTTACGATCTGCGCCGACGCCATTTTATTCCAGCGCGCGATCAGCAACCTGCTCACCAACGCCGTGCGTTACACGCCGCACGGCGGGAGGGTTGTCGTGACGCTGTTACAAGATGCGGACGGTGGCGGCGAAGTGACCGTGGCGGACACGGGTCAAGGAATTGCGGCGGATCATCTGCCCCACATCTTTGAACGTTTCTATCGCCCGGATCCATCGCGCACGCAAAAAACCGGCGGGTTCGGTCTGGGGCTGGCGCTGGTCAAATCCATCATGGCGTTGCATTCCGGCGAAGCGACGGTTGCCAGTGAACTTGGAAAGGGCACGACGGTTATTCTGCGTTTTCCGCCCGCGCGAGCCGCCGGCCAATCCTGACAGAATTGTCATCCGGCTTTCAGCATTCTGTTAGCAGGTGTTTGGCAGGGTTGCCCGAGTGAACACTTTCGCAATCCGGCGGTCCGCGTTTCTCGTGACCGTGCTGACCCTCGCGTTGGTCGGATGCTCTCATTATCAGCCGAAACCGCTCTCGCCGACGCAAGCGGTGAGTGACCTCGAATCGCGGACGCTATCGGACGCGGGCTTGCGCGCGTTTATGGCAACCAATACGCCGGATGCGGCGAAGGACTGGCCGCGGCGTTCATGGGATTTTGCGGCGCTGACGCTGGCCGCGTTCTATTACCATCCTAGCCTCGACGTGGCGCGGGCGCAAATCGGTGTGGCCGAAGCAGGCGTTATCACGGCTGGTGGGCGACCCAATCCAACCGTCAGCTTTGTGCCCCAATACAACGCCAGCGCCTTGTCTGGAATCAATCCCTGGACACTCGGCTTCAATTTCGATCTCCCCATCGAGACGGCGGGCAAGCGCGGTCTCCGCGTGACCGCCGCCGAGCATCTTTCTGAATCGGCGCGGCTGAATCTCGCCACGACAGCATGGGCGGTGCGAAGCAACCTTCGTGTGAGTTTGCTCGACTTCATTGCGGCACGGCAAAGCGAGGCACTCCTGCAAAAACAAGTTTCCATTCAGGAACAAATCGTGAAGCTGCTGAATCAACAAGCGCAGGCCGGCGCGATTGCGGGTTCTGAATTGGTGATCTTCCGAATTGCGCTCCAGAAAGCACGGCTCGATCTCGCAGGCGCACAACGTCAGCAAGCCGAATCGCGCGTGAATACAGCCAAAGCCATCGGCGTTTCCGGCCGGGCGCTCAACGATGCGGAATTTTCGTTTGATTTGCCGAATGATTCTGTCGGTGCAACCAATCTGACTTCGGCGGAAATCCGGCATCAAGCCTTGCTCGGGCGTGCGGAAATTTTAGGTGCGCTGGCTGAATACGCCGCCGCGCAGTCCGCGCTGCAACTTGAAATCGCCAAACAGTATCCCGATGTCCACTTGAACCCCGGCTACCAATTCGACCAGGGCGACAACAAATGGTCGCTCGGAATTTCTTTTGAGCTGCCGGTTCTGAATCAGAATCAAGGGCCGATTGCCGAGGCCAAAGCGCGCCGCGAAGAAGCCGCCGCACGTTTCAATGCGCTTCAGGCAAACATGCTGGCTGAAATCGAGAGCTCGGTCGAAGTGTTCCGCGTCACCGAAAACAATTCCGCCACACTGCGCTCGCTCGCAGATGAGCAGGCCAAGCGCCGCGATTCCATCGAAGCGCAATTCAGAGCCGGGGCAGCCGACCAGCTTGATTTTTTGAACGCGCAGTTTGAATTCGCAGCCGCAGGATTGGCGCAGCTTGACGGCCGGGTCAAATTGCAGCAAGCCATCGGCGGGTTGGAAGACGCCGTACAGCGACCCATTGACGCGGCCACTGCACCGCCGCCTGCTGTTTTCAGTCCCGGTCCAAAAATGTCGTCGCCGGAAAAAAAGAAAGAGGCAAAGTTGTGAAGAAACTTCTTGTTGTAATCATTGCTGTCGCTGTTGTCGCCGCGCTGATTTTCGCCTATCTCCAAATGAGCAAGGAGCGTGCGGCGGAAGCGGAACGAGAGAAGCCGGTCGCGTCCGAATCCAAAGTCACACGCAGCGCCAGCGGTGAAATCGCCATCACGATAGACGGAGACGCGCAGAAGCAACTTGCCCTAAAAATTGTCGCCCTCGCGGCTGCGCAGCTCGAACCGGAAGTCAAAGGCTACGGTCGCGTGCTTGATCCGGCGGCGCTTTCGGCCGCCGTCGCCGAATTCGTGTCCGCGCGCGCCGCCGCTGATGCGTCGCAAAAAGAGTTGGAGCGGTTGAAAGTTTTGTCAGCGCAGAACAACGCCTCCGAACGCGCATTGCAGACCGCCGAAGCTGCCGCGCACCGTGACGCCGCACAAGCCGAGTCGTCCCGGACGCGTTTGCTCACCAGTTGGGGCAAAGCGATTGCCGACCGCGCGGATTTGTCGGCATTGATCCAGTCGCTCGCGTTGGGGGAAAGCGCGCTGGTGCGGATTGATTTGTTGGCAGGCGAGCTTTTGAAAACGCAACCGACAGGCGCGCGCCTGTTCCTGCTCTCCGACGAGAATAATCCAGTCGAAGCAGAGTTCGTCAGTTCTGCGCCCATAGTGGACTCGCAGACACAGGGGCAGGGATTCCTGTTCCTCGTCAAGTCACGTCAGCCGGGTTTTGCCCCCGGTGCGGCGATACTCGGCCACCTTAAAATCACAGGCGACGCGCAGAGCGGCGTGATGATTCCACGTGATGCGGTCGTCCGGTTCAACGGCAAACCGTGGGTTTATCTTCAGACTGGCGACCAGACATTCACTCGCCGCGAAATTTTCGAGGAACATCCTTTGGTCGATGGCTGGTTTGTGGCGCAAGGCGTGAAGCCTGGCGACCGCGTGGCGGTGAGCGGCGCGCAAATGCTGCTGTCCGAAGAGCAGAAATATCAAATCCACATGGGAGATTAAGCCGGCCATGCTTAACCACATCGTCCAATTCTCGCTCAAGTTTCGCGGGGTGGTCATCGCGCTGGCCTGCGTGCTCATCGGCTATGGTCTGTTCGTCGCGGCGCATAGCAAACTGGACGTCTTTCCCGAATTTGCGCCGCCGATGATTACGATTCAGACCGAAGCGCCCGGCTTGTCGCCCGAACAAGTGGAGCAATTGGTCACGCGTCCGGTGGAGAACGGAGTCAACGGCGTGCCTAACTTGGAGTCCATCCGCTCGCAATCCATCCAGGGGCTTTCGGTCGTCACGATTGTGTTCAGCGACGACGCCGACATTTACCGCGCGCGCCAGATGGTCAGCGAGCGGCTCACCCAAATCGCCGGTGATTTGCCGCAAGGCGTGGCCGCGCCGAAGATGGGTGCGCTGACTTCTTCCACCAGTCTGATGCTGGCCATCGGCCTGACCTCGACGAACCGCACGCCGATGGAACTGCGCACGTTCGCCGACTGGACATTGCGTCCGCGTCTGCTCGGTGTGCCCGGTGTGGCCAAGGTGGACGTGTTTGGCGGCGAAGTGCGGCAACTGCAAATTCAGGTCAAGCCCGACCTCTTGGTCGCCTTTGGTCTGGACCTCCAAGATGTTTTGGATGCCGCGCGTAAATCCACGGGCATACGAGGCGCCGGCTTTGTTGAAGATGCCAACGCGCGAACGCTGATTCGCAGTGAAGGACAGTCCATTACGCCGCAACAACTCGGCGAACTGGTGCTCGCCCATCACGGCGGTGTGAGCGTTCGCTTGAAGGACGTGGCCGACGTGGTCGAAGCACCCGAACCGAAAATGGGAGACTCACTGATCATGGGCGAACGCGGCATCATCCTGCTGCCCTCCAGCCAATACGCCGCGAACACGATGGACGTGACGCTGGCGGTCGAACGCGCGTTGGAGGAAATGAAGCCGCTGCTGGCGTCGGAAAAAATCACGATCCGCCCGCGCCTGTTCCGGCCCGCCAACTTCATTCAAACGTCGCTGCACAACATCAACATTTCGCTGCTGATCGGTGGTGTGCTGGTCGTGGTGGTGCTGTTTTTGTTTCTGCTCGATCTGCGGACGGCGTTCATTTCCTTCGTGTCCATTCCGCTCTCACTTCTGGCGGCGGTTATCGTGCTCGACTGGTTCGGCGTCACGCTCAACACGCTGACGCTGGGCGGATTTGCCATCGCCATCGGCGTGGTGGTGGACGATGCCATCATTGACGTGGAAAACATTTTGCGCCGGTTGCGCGAGAACCAAACGTCGCCGAATGCCCGGTCGCTTTTCGAGGTTGTGCTGGACGCCTCGCTCGAAGTGCGGAGCGCGGTCGTTTACGCGACGTTCATCGTGGCAGTGGTGTTTGTGCCGGTGCTGATGATGACGGGCGTGCAAGGGCGGTTGTTCGCGCCGCTGGCGACTTCATTCATTCTCGCCATCATGGCTTCGCTGGTCGTGGCGCTGACGGTCACGCCCGCCCTGTGTTATCTGATGCTGTCGCGCCTCAAGCCACACACAGAGCCGGGCTATGTGCGTTGGTTGAAGGCCCGGCATCGTGGCTGGCTGGAAGGTGTGAGCCGGCGGCCACGAACGGTGCTTGGGTTTGCACTGTTGTTGTGCCTGGGCGCGGCGGCCACGCTGCCATTTTTTGGCGGCGAATTCCTGCCGGAATTTCGCGAAGGCCATTTCATCGTCCACATGGCGGCGATTCCCGGAACGTCCCTTGAAGAATCGTTGCGGGTGGGCCACGAAGTGACGGCAGAACTGTTGAAGAATCCGCACATCCGCTCGGTTTCGCAACAGGCAGGCCGCGCCGAGCAAGGCGAGGACACTTGGGGGACGCATTACAGCGAACTGCATGTGGACTTACAGCCGCTGGCCGACGAGGAGGCTGAAGCGGTGATGGGAGAGATTCGGCAAGCGCTCGGAAAATTTCCGGGTCTCACTTTCAAGATCATGCCGTTTCTAGCCGAGCGCATCGAGGAGACGATTTCCGGTGTGACCGCTCAATTCGTCATCAACATTTTCGGCGACGATCTGGATGTGCTCGACCAAAAGGCCGGGGAAATCCGGGAAGTCCTTTCCCAAGTGGACGGCGCGGTGGACGTGGAAATGGAATCACAACCGGGCTTGCAGGAAACGGTCGCGCGCCTGCGTCCCGAACGGTTGCTGCAACTAGGCTTTCATCCGGTGGAGGTGATGGACGCGATTCAGACGGCGTATCAAGGCACAGTCGTGGCGCAAACTTATCAGGGAAACCGGGTTTTCGATGTGTCGGTAATTCTTCACCCAGCCAGCCGCAAAAGCGCGACGACACTTGGCTCACTCATGCTGCGCAACGCAGAAGGTTTGCGCGTGCCGTTGCGGGAACTGGCGGAAATTTATTCCGGCAACAGCCGGTATGTTGTAACGCACGACGGCGCCCGCCGCCGTCAGCAGGTGACGTGCAACATTGCCGCTGGCGACATTGCTGCGTTTGCCAAAGAGGTGAAGAAACAGATCGAGGACAAAGTGTCCCTGCCGACCGGCGTCTATCTGGTTTACGGCGGTTCAGCTGAAGCCCAAGGCAAGGCGCGACGCGATCTGCTTATTCATTCACTTATCGCCGCTGTGGGCATTGTCCTTTTACTTGCCATTGTGTTCGGCTCGGCGCGAAATCTTTTGTTGGTCCTGGCTAATCTGCCGTTCGCTTTGGTCGGCGGCGTGCTGGCGGTATTTGCCACGGGCGGCTTGCTTTCCATCGGCTCACTGGTCGGCTTTGTCACGCTGTTCGGCATCACCATGCGCAATTCGATCATGATGATTTCACACTTCGAGCATTTGGTGCGGGAGGAAGGAATGGTTTGGGGGCTCGAAGCGGCCATTCGGGGCGCGTCGGAACGGTTGTTGCCAATTTTGATGACGGCGCTGGTAACGGCGCTCGGTTTGCTGCCGCTGGCGATTGGCAGCGGCGAAGCCGGGCGCGAAATTGAGGGCCCGATGGCGATCGTGATTCTTGGAGGCCTGGTTACCTCGACTGTGTTGAATCTGCTGGTTTTACCCACGCTGGCGCTGCGATATGGGCGTTTTGAAATGACCGTTTGTGAGACTCCAAACAGATCTTGAAATGAGCACCCATACACCATGTCCCGCCCGCGCATACGCACATGGCAGCCGGTCACAACCGCTAAGAATCAACGCATTCATATTGCGCACGATCAGGTTTCGGAATCCGTTAAACTGCCGCCAAAAATACTATGAGCACGACCAATAAAATGTCCTGCCGCATTGTTCTCCGTTTCATTCTGCCTGCGCTTCTGTTGAGCGCAGTACTCACCGTGTCCGCCGGCACCGGCAATGTTCATTGGGTGGGAATGATGTTGCGCTTCCAGCCGGGGACCGGTGTCGAAATGCAGGCGCAACAGTCCTTCTCAAGCACATTGTCTCTCGACACCGTGCCGCCGCCGTCGCTTTCCCCGGGGTTGCTGACGGTCCTAGACGACCAGGCGTTTGTTGGCGCCACAACCTGGCTTGCGGTCGGATATTTTCGGATCGAATCGCCCAGAAATGTCTTGGATCCGTTTCCTCGTTTCGACGATTTTGAAGTGCAGTTGCCGACGGTCGACAATGATGCCGATGGCATCCCGGACGTGCTGATGATCGACCGTGAGCTGGCGACGACGGCGACCACCGGCTCGTTCGAGATCCAGGGCAGATCGGGTGCGGTCGAGGCGGTGTGGGATCGGGCCGCCGGCTCATATCAAGGCCGGTGTGTCATTCGCATGAGCGGCTCCCACCAACCGGGCAACCCTACCCAGTTTTTCGTGGCCACCTACACGAATGTGTTTGAGTTGGCCACGATGGCCGGCCGGGTGGATTTTAAAACAGGGGCCAGGCACACCCTCGGCAGCTGGGCGTTGCAGCGGACCGGCGACATCTCCGGTTACGAAGGTGGGGTCGGCGAGTTCTCGTTTACTCGCTCGAACCCGGACGTGCTCGAGCTGGTTCCCCGTTTCCTGCACTACTTTTACGTGGGCGACACCATCCGCAGTTACCTGCCGGAACGACCGTTCCTTCGCGCGGGAACCCACTACAATGGATTCGTCAACTTCACGAACGGCGTTCCCGGTAGTTTTGATCAACGCTACCTCAAGTGGGTCGTGAGCATTTCGGCGCCTGCGGACCACGATGGAAACCAGATTCCGGACTTTAGCGATGTGGCTCCCGCCTTCGCTCCCGAGCTGTCCCTGCAACACCCGTCCACAGAATATCAGCTCATCATTACGGGCGAACCCGATGCAACCTACACCCTGGAGACAACGACTGACCTTGGATCGCCAGCCTGGTCGGGCACTACGAACATCACCCTGGGAACTGTTCCGGCGACAATTGCCGTCACTCCCGCCGACGCCAGACAAGGGTTTTGGCGGGCGACTTATCCATGAACACGCCTTGGCTTGACCGGTGGAAGCAGAACTCCCCGTATCAATCAACCTGCCGGTGAAGCGGGCCATCCGGCACCAACTTGGATCGGGCGCGTGCTTGTCATCAAGTCTTTCAGCTCTACAATGTTGCCCACGTGAAGTCCTGGTCGAAAATTCTATTGCCCGTCCTGCTGATGCTGGCGCTGGCGGCGAGCCGCTGGCCGGGGCTGATGCCGGACAATTTCAGCGCGGTCTACGCTCTGGTGTTCTGCTGTAGCGTGTTTCTTCCTCGGAAACTGATCTGGCTGCCATTGGCGACGATTCTCATCACGGATCTGCTGCTCAACTGGCACTACCACAATCTTTACCAGGCCAATCCGAACGACTACCCGGCGCCGATGGAGTTCTTCAACAAGTATCTGCTGGCAAACTATGTCGCGTACGGATTAATGATCTGGCTGGGAACGCGTTTCAAGCCATCGAGTAAATGGTTCAAACTGGTCGGCGGCGGCATTCTGGGGGCGATTGTTTTCTACTTCGTTTCAAACACGGCTTCCTGGTTGATGTTGCCCGGATACGCCAAGACGTTTTTTGGATGGGTTCAAGCGCTGACGACCGGTTTGCCCGGGCCGTGGCCGCCGACCTGGATGTTCGGATTGAAGATGCTCATGAGTGGCGGGCTGTTCACCGGCTTGTTCGTCGGTGCGATGCGGCTGGCGGAACGCGAAGTGGACGTGCCGGAGACGGAAGCCGAGCGGGAAACGGATGGCGACGACCTGCCCGAGGAAGCTAAGGCCTGATCCAAAAATCAATTTGCCACAAATGAAAATCGGCATCATCTCCGACACGCACGGCCATTTGGATCCGCAAATCCTCAAGATCTTCAAGGGCGTTGACCACATCCTGCACGCCGGCGACATCGGTTATCCGTCGATCATTCTCGAACTGGAACACGTCGCGCCGGTGACCGCCGTGCTCGGCAATAATGACTTCGGCGTCGATTTCAAGAAGACTGAATGGGTCACGCTGGCGGAAAAAAAGTTCATGGTGCATCACATCGTGCCGCCGTTCACGCCCGACGACGACTTGCGCGGGAAACTGACCCGCACCGGGACAAACGTTCTGGTGTTCGGACACACGCACCGACAATTCGCGCAAACCTTTGATGACGTGATGTTCTTCAACCCCGGCTATTCGGGAAAACCACGGCACGGAGTGGTCCGTTCTGTGGCGATTATTGAAATGAACGGGAACAAATTGGACCACCGGTTCATCGAGCTGTGAAATGAAGGCCGGCGTTTGGCGCTGGTGCTCTTTCTGCTCCGCGATCCGGGCCAACCGAAGACTGATCTGTTGTCAGGACACCCGAACAGATGCGGCCGCCCAATCAAAAACATCATGCCACCACGAAATAGGGAAAGAAACACCACCGGTATCCATGCCCGTTTCGCGGCCCACGTGGTTTCCCCGGCGATTGTTCGGAAACTGAATCATGACTCCTGAATTCCGTGCGTTTTGCCGACAACACCCCGGCTGGTTGCTGCTCGTGACCTTCGCCGTGGTCGCCACATTTCTCACCGCTTGCCAGACGAGTTCGGTCAAACTCTCGGACACGCCGCAGATCGCTGGGGCCACGTTCGTCGGCAACAACGCCTGCCTCGAGTGCCACACGAACATCACGCGCAATTTTTCCGGCAGTCCCCACAGCCAGCTCTACGTTTCGGATCACTCGATGAAAGGCGAAACGGGCTGCGAATCGTGTCACGGCCCCGGCCGCAAACACGTTCAAGCCGGCGGCGGCAAAGGCGTGTTCATCGTCAATCCCAAGACCGACCCCACCGCGTGCTTCACCTGCCATCAGGAAACGCACGCGCAATTTCGTCTGCCGCATCATCACCCCGTTTTGGAAGGCGATCTGAACTGCGTCCAGTGCCACGACCCGCACGGTACGGATATTTTCAAACCGGCCGGCGGGCTCGCCTTTGCGCGGCAGGACCAGTCGTGCGCGACCTGCCATCGCGATCAGTCGAAGCCGGTGGTGTTCGTCCATGAAGCGCTTCGCGAAGGCTGCGTGACGTGTCATCAACCGCACGGTTCGGTCAATGAGAAGATGCTTGTCGCGCCTGACAACAACCTGTGTCTCCGCTGCCACGCGCAGATCGCAAACCCGAACGCGGCGACCGGCACGGTCAGCATCGGCGTGCGCAACCACACGACGTATTTGAACCGCGGCGCCTGCTGGTCATCGGGATGCCACACCGCGGTACACGGCTCGAACGTGGATCCCAAATTGAGATACTGAACGACTTGTGAGCATCCCGCGTCAACGCTTGGCGGCAACTAATACGACGGTCTGCACCACGCTGTCGATGCTCGCATTGTTGACGTCTGATCCGCTCATCGCGCAGGACGTGGACACAAGCGAACTGCCGGCTCCCTACTCGGGCAAAGTGGATTATCGGAAGGACATTCTTCCCCTCTTCGAAGCGCAATGTTTTCGCTGTCACGGTCCCGAGAAACCGAAGAGCGGATTTCGATTGGACAATCGCCAGTCCGCGCTAGAGAGCGGCGACACCGGCCCGGATATTTTTCCCGGACTGAGCGCGGACAGCCCGTTGATCCACTACGTCGCCCGACTGGTTCCCGACATGGGCATGCCGCCGATGGGAAAAGGCGATCCGCTGACGCCCCACGAAATCGCGCTGCTCCGCGCGTGGATCGATCAGGGCGTTGATTACGGCGGTGCGGACGCGCCCGATCAATCGACGTTGCAGCTCAGCGTCACGACGGGCGTCGGCTATATCGGCGTGGAGGGCAACGCCAACAAGTTCCGGGAGAACAGCGGAGTGAATGACGGGTGGTCCGGTGGCGTGACAGAATTCAAGGCGAGCGGTCCGATCGACGGGCGAACGGATTTCACGGTCGACGGGCGGATCATCGGCGGCGAGAGCGACACGCGGCTGCGGTTCGATCTGGAGCGTGAGGATTGGGGGGCGGTGCGCGGCGGATTCCAGACGCGGCGCAGGTGGTCCAACGATACCGGCGGCTACTATCCCGCGTTCACGCCGCCCGTTTACGCGCTCGGCTCCGATCTTTACGTTGACGAAGGCCGTGCCTGGCTTGATCTGATCGTCGAGCGTGGCGAGCTGCCGTACATGCGGTTTGGCTATGAATTCCGCTTTCGCGAGGGCAACGAATCAACCCTCCAATGGGGTCCGGTTTCCCCGCCCGTTCGCAACATTCATCCGGCGATCAAACAGGTCGATGAGCAGACGCAGATCTTCAAGTTCGACATCGCAAAGGACGTCGGCGGCTGGGCGCTGGCGGACAGTTTTCGCTTCGAATGGTACGATCAGAACAACATCCGCATCAATGAAACGGCATTCAACAGCGCGAAGCCCGGACCGGACAAATTCACCACGGTCAACGAAACGTACCGGCACACGCAGGGCGCGAACACGTTCACGGTGGAGAAGTGGTTCACCGACTGGTTCATGGTCGATGGCGGCTACCTGTATTCGTGGCTGGATGGCGGGGCGTCGTTCGACCAGTCAAATTTTCTCACCGACAACGCGGCGCTGCCACCGACGACCGGGTTCACGCAGTTCGGCATGTTCGCGGACCGGTTCTGGAGCAGCACCAGCATCGTGCTCGACCAGAATTCGCACGTCGGCAGCCTGAGCACGCGCATCGGTCCGTGGCAGGAATTCCTGCTCTACGGCGGCGTGCAGGCCGACTGGATGCAGCAGAGCGGATTCTCCGAGGTGGTCCAACGATTCGGCAGCCCGACCGCACCGCCGATTCCGGTGATGAACTGGTCGGACATCGACCGGCAGCTCTTCGAGGAACGCGCGGGATTGCGATACACGGGTCTGCCGTTCAGCACGATTTACGCGGAGGGCCGATGGCAGCAGGAAACGGTCGGCCAGCCGGAGAACTCCACCGCCGCCAGTTTCGGCTCGCGCGGCACCGATGCGGACGCGGAACTGAATCAATACCGGTTCGGCATGAGCACCTCGCCGTGGCGGCCCGTGCTGCTTTCGGCGCACTATCAGATCGCGAAAAAGAACAACGACTACACGCCCACCGCCGACGATGACTCGAACGGACCGCAGGGATCGGGTTACCCGAATTTCATCTCGGGCCGGCAGACTGATGCTGACGAGATCGAGGCCAAACTCGTCACCCGTCTGGCGTCAAATCTGAAGGCCTCGTTCACTTACGAATACGTGGAGGCGGATTATCAGACTACCACCCGCAGCCTCAACAACGGCACCCCGGCCGGCACCGTCAACGCCGCGAACCAGAATGCAAACATCTTCAGCCTCGGCCTCAACTGGACGCCGTGGAACCGGGTCGGTGTGAACGTGACCGGATCTTATGCGAACACGGATTTGACCACGTTCGCCAACGATTCGCCGGGTGTCGTTCCCTACGCGGGCAACACCTGGAGCGTGATCAGTTCCGTCCTCTGGACCGTCGATGAGCGGACTGATTTCAATCTCTCCTACGCATGGTCGGACTCCAATTATCAGCAGGATAATTTTACCGACGGCCTGCCGCTGGGCATCCATTACCAGTGGAACCAGCTACGCGCCGGGGTCACCCGAAAACTCTCCGATTCGCTCCGCGTGAACTTGTTTTACCTGTTTCAGCTCTACAACGAACCGAGCTCCGACGGCTTCAACGACTACACGGCGAACGGCTTCTTTGCCAGCCTGACCTGGACGTGGAGCCAGTAAAACAGAACAGGATTCCATCCTGTCCCGCTCTGGCGACCAGCTGTCGCGCATTTCATTCGTGCGGACAGGTGTCAAAAAGTGGTTTATGTTCAGGCAACCGCGTCTGTTCGTCGCAACACCGGAGAGTTTGTCGCCAATTTCAGGGTAGCCACCGGACGAAAAGCCGACTTGAATGACCGGGAAGATTCCATCGATTTACGAGTCATGAAAATCACCGACGCACTGCTGGCCGAACACATTGTTTTCCACCACCTCTTCGATCACATCGAAAAGACCGCTCCCCGGCTGAACACCCTCGCGGAGGTGTGCGTGCTGGCGGATCTGCTGGAGTCAATGCTGGTGAAACATTCCAAGAGCGAGGACGAGTTGTTGATGAACTATCTGGACGACTCGATCGAACAGCTGGGGCAGCGCGAGACCTTTCATGAAGAGCACGAACTCATCGAAGCCCATCTCAATCATGTGCGCGCCGAGCCGGACTTGAATCGTTGCCGGCAGAAGCTGATCGATGCGGTTGTGGGTGCCCGCAAACATTTTGACAAAGAAGAGCGCTTACTCTTTCCGCTCGCTGAAAGAGTCATCAGCTACCACAACATCATGAAGCTTGGCAGACAGTGGATCGAACAGAAGGCGTAGCTGGATCGGATCATCAAACTCAGACCCGGAAGAATTGAACGAACCACGGTTTATTGCGCAACTGAAGCGGGTGCCAAAACAGCGTACGAACAGCGATCATCGGTCGAGCGGATTGACTCCCTTGAACCGCCCTCCTCTCAGGTTTGCACCCAAGCATTTGTGATTCACCGCTTGTCCGAATGCGGCGATTCCAGCATCTTCGGTGCTGCGTCCAGAAATCTGCATTAATTGTGAAACCAGCACCCGCGTTCCAAGGCTCCGTCGAATTCACGAAATCCTTCAGCCCGCGCCCGACGATTTCCCATGTCGTATTTGATTTCGACGGGACATTGTCGCTCGTCCGCCAGGGCTGGCCGGAGGTGATGATCCCCATGTTTCTGGAATACCTGCCGCGACGTAAAGGCGAATCGGAGAAGCAGGCGCGGCAGCTCGTCACGGACGACATCATGCGCCTGAACGGCAAACAGACGATCTACCAGATGATGCAACTGGCCGAGCGGATCAAGTTTCGCGGCGGAGAAGCGAAGGAGCCGCTCTGGTATAAGCACGAGTATTTACGACGGTTGAACGAGCGCATCGGCGAACGTCTCGATGGGCTCCGCGCCGGCGCGATCAAACCCGACGATCTGATCGTCTTCGAGGGCCGAAAACTTCTGGAGCTGCTCAAGGAACGCGGCGTTCAACTCTACCTCGCGAGCGGCACCGACGAGCAGTTCGTGAAACAGGAGGCGGCGCTACTCGACGTCACGCGTTATTTCGGCGACCGCATTTACGGTGCGCTGGATGACTACAAGAATTTCTCCAAGAAAATGGTCATTGATCGAATCCTGAAGGAGAACAACATCTCCGGGACAAACCTGTTGTCGTTCGGCGATGGCTATGTGGAGATCGAAAACACGAGGGACGTCGGCGGACTGGCGATCGCAGTTGCCAGCGACGAGGCGAACAACGGTTCCGGGAACGTCGACCAGTGGAAACGCAACCGGCTGCTGGGAGTCGGGGCCGACATCGTAATCCCCGACTATCGGGATGCGGAAGGTCTGCTGAAGGTCATATTCGGCGAGGCGGCTCAGCCGATATAGACGATCGACACGCCGTACTCGGACATCAGAGACTTGGTGGCCATGTCAATGTGGGTGTAGTTAATCGGGCTGATGCTCACGATGTTTTCGCGGCCCACACGCTGGAGGAACGAGGTCACGATTTCATCGTAACGGTCGCGACCCACCTCCACGCAATCCGTGTGACGGATCGTTTTCACGCGGATTTTTTTGTCTGATTCCTTGGCCGCGACATCGAGAGGCTTGCTGGTGTTCTTGACGAGCAACTCGCCTCCACTCTGCCGTTGGGGAACCTGAAAATGAACGACCTCCTTCGCCGCCGCACTGGACGCCATCGAACCGGTGGTGGTGGACTGCCCTTCGGCAAGTTTGGTGTGCGTGGCCACGTTCTGCTCGTCGGACGTCGACTTGGCGTCCTCAGCTTCCGGAATGGTGATGATGGTAGCGCAGGTCGGGCACTCGATCTCGCTGCCGGCAGCTTCTTCACTGACGGCCAGCTCCTGTTCGCAACTCGGACAGTCGAAGATAATGTCCATATTTTATTGGGGTTAGATGGCGGCCGGACGTGATTTCACGCCCGACACATCAGGGGTTATTCATAGACTTTCGAAAGCTTTTCGATGCGCGGATAAACCGGTGAATTAGTCGGCGTGCGTTTTTTTACTTCAGCGAACACGGCGCGGGCTTCGGCCGGATCCTTGCTAGCCACCAGCACGACGTAATCAAGTTGAATCCACGCGAGCCGCGGATCATGTATCGCGGCCCGATACTGGTTGATGAACTTTTTCAGACCGTCGGACCCGCTCTGTTTGGCTTTGGCCAGCGGGTCTTCGAGCGTGTAATGCAGGCCATTCAGGGTGCGCGGATCAAACTCCACCGGGCCGTCACCCCGATCATCCGACTTTCCGTACGCACCCGTGTTGGCGCGTTTCGTCTCGAGATAATAGTCACGCAACGCCCAGAGCCCCCAGAGCGCTCCGGCGATCAACAGAATGCCTATCAGTTTGTTCATGTTTCGTTCACCCTTTCGATTCTGGCCCCCAAGCTGCGAAGCTTTTCATCGATCCTCTCATAACCGCGATCCAAATGGTAGACCCGATTTACCTGAGTCGAACCGGTGGCCGCCAGCCCGGCGATCACCAATGCAGCCGAGGCTCGCAGATCGCTGGCCATCACCGGAGCGCCACTGAGCGGCCGACCGCCTTTCACTATGGCACTCGGTCCTTCAATGGCAATCTCCACTCCCAATCGTGAAAGCTCACTCACATGCATGAACCGCGCCTCGAAGATCCGTTCCGTAATGATGCTGATCCCGCTGGTCACCGCCATCATCACCATGAATTGCGCCTGCACATCGGTCGGAAATCCCGGATAAGGCAGGGTCGTGACGTCAACGGGTTTGAGGCGTCCGCCTTTTTTTATCGTTATACTCGTCCCGTTCCGTTCCATTTTGACGCCAGCTTCCCGCATTTTTTCCAAAACGGCCTGCATATGATCCGGCCGGGCACCTTTGATCGTGACCTCGCCCTTGGTCGCCGCCGCTGCCAGCGCAAACGTCGCGGCTTCAATCCGGTCCGGAATGACGTCGTGCTCGGCACCATGAAGTTCTTTCACGCCGGTAACCGTAATCGTCGGGCTGCCGATTCCGGTGATCTTGGCGCCCATCGCGATCAGGAAATTGGCGAGATCAACGACCTCCGGTTCACACGCCGCGCTTTCGATCACAGTCACACCCTCAGCCAACGTGGCGGCCATCAAAATATTCGCCGTGCCGAGCACCGTGGAACCGACGCGGCCACCGAGAAATACCTCCGCGCCCTTGAGCTTTTTGGTGGTGGCTTTCACGTAGCCGTTCTGAATCTGGAACTTCGCCCCCAGCCGACCAAGCCCTTTCAGGTGAAGATCGACCGGACGCGAGCCAATGACGCAACCGCCCGGCAACGAAACCCGCGCTTTGTGCAACCGCGCGATCAGCGGACCGAGAATGCAGATCGAGCCCCGCATCTTACGGATCAGATCGTAGTCACCGATGCCCTTGATCCGGGCCGCGCGCACGGTGAGTTCGCCGTCCTTCAAATTCACCTCGGCTCCGAGCGACTTCAAGATCTTGCCCATAAACACAACATCCGTGAGGTCCGGCACGCGGCGAATGACGCATGTTTCGCCCGTGAGAAGCGTGGCGGCCATGATGGGGAGCACGGCGTTTTTGGCTCCGCTGATCTCCACCTCGCCGCGGAGAGGCACGCCACCTTTGATTAGCAAACTATCCATGAAATTGTTCTGGAGAATGATTAAAAGCCGTCCGCCGGCGGTTCAGACGGGCGGGCAATCATGATTCTTGGGATGCGACTGTAGTCATCCAGCACGTTCTCTACAATCCACATTTCACTTTCAAATAAAGCGCGTACCGCAGCCGCTTGATCATGGCCCAGCTCAATCATGATCTTTCCATCTGGAACCAGCCACCGGGCCGAGGCATTGGCCAGTCGCCGATAGAATACCAACCCATCCGCGCCGCCGTCCAACGCCAACTTCGGATCGTAGTCCCGCACCTCCGGTTGAAGATCCGCCAGTTCGCCAGTCGGGATATAGGGAGGATTGCTGACGATCAGGTCGAATCGCTGTGCCGCATCGAGCACCTCGAAGCCGTCTCCGTGCAAAAACTGGACCCGATCTGCAACGTCGTTTCGCCCGGCATTGGTTTTCGCCACTGAGAGGGCCGCTTCCGAAATATCTACCGACCAGACCCGGCTCTCCGGAACTTCCTTCGCGATCGAAATGGGGATGCAACCGCTTCCGGTTCCGAGGTCGAACACCTGCGGATTCGATCGTTCGCGCAGAAATTCAACCGCTTGCTCCACCAGTAATTCCGTTTCAGGCCGCGGCACAAGCACATCAGAGCTCACATTGAAGATCAGCCCATAGAAATGTGCCTCGCCGAGAATGTGCTGGAGCGGCTCGCGTTGCGTCCGGCGCTCCAACATCCTGAGAAAGCGCGCCTGCCTCTCGTCGGCAACCGTCGATGAGGACTCCGTGACGAGTGAGGTCCGGGAAAAGCCAAGCACTTCGGCCAGCATCAACTCGGCGTTGAGCCGGGGCGAATCCACGCCGACGGCCTCAAGCGTCTTCGCTGCTGCAGACAACAAACTGGCAATCGTCACCACGCCGACCAAGAGAAGACCTGCGGATCGTGATGGCAAGAATTTAGAACAGTATTCAAAAAGAATGTCGAATAGAGGCAGGGAGCCCGTTTGCCTTGTCCTTACGCAACGATGGATTTTGTTTCGAGGACGACGATCGAATTCCCTGCGGGTTTCAAGCCACCACCACAACCACGCCGGACGGGCGACATTCCTGTCGCCCAGTTTGTCTGTGGTCCCCCGGCGACAAGAATGTCGCCGCTCCGGGAACGAACACCTTGGGATTGCCTCAGACCAACGGATATTCGGCTGCACGGATCAAACAAGGCGAAGCACGCGGACGTGACGCGGCTCTGCCACAACGGCTCATTCCGCCCTTTTCCGACATTCTTTTTTCTGGGTGGCTGATTGACTCAAGTGACCACTGCATCATGCGTAAATTATTACGTTGACGGCACAGGTGACGCAACAGGTGGTAGGTGCTTGAGTCAATCAGCCAGGCAGGTTCTTTTTTGAGAACCGCTCCAACAACATACAAGTGCCCGGCAGTGCCGTGATAAACTGCGGATCGCGATGGCAAGGACTTATCAACAATGGGCCAATCCTGCCGAATGTTCGAAGCTCATCCGCCCCCCGTCCGTTGGAAGTTTTCTAGAATGAGCCTCCTCACGTCGGCGACTACCTCTGTTGGAACCGGACCGCAGCTGTCAAATCGCCCACTCATCGCTGCGGGGCGCAAGTGGTGGTATTTGTAACTCGAGAGGTCGTTCGATCGTCTCTCCACTTATGTTTTCCAGAAACGGAATATCCGCAGTTTATCCACTTTGTTGATCGCAATGATTGATTCAATTTCGCAGCATCAACTCGTTCCACATCGCCACGTCATGCAAAGCAATCATCTCCCGCTCCCATCAATCGAATCTCGATTTCACAAGTCGCTCATTCTTTTCGCCGCCCTGTTCATGTCGGCCTCCACCGGCTTTGGCCAGGGCAAACAACTGACGTCCGACGATCTGTTTCAGACGGACAAGCTGGTCGACATCCAGATCCAGCTGCCCGAATCGGACTGGGAAGAATTGACGTCGCAGACGAGGAGTTTCGGGAGCGCCTTCCAGGATCCATCCAACAAACCGTTCAGCTACGTCAAGGGCGACATCACCATCGACGGCGTTCAAATTAAGTCCGTGGGCATTCGCAAAAAAGGGTTCATCGGTTCGCTGGACGACTACCGGCCGTCGCTGAAAATCAAGTTCGACGAGTATGTGGACCAGGACCCGGTCAAGGGCGTGGACCGGTTGACGCTCAACAACAACAAACAGGATTATTCACTCGTTAGCCAGCACCTGACCTACAAGACATTTCGCGAAGCCGGACTGCACGCGCCGCGCAACGGGTTTGCACGGGTGACGGTAAACGGCGAATACCTCGGCCTCTATTCGAACATCGAATCCATCCGCAAACCGTTTCTGAAAAGCGCGTTTGGCAAGGCCTCCGGAGCGTTGTATGAGGGAACGCTCTCCGACCTTTACCCGAAGGCGATGGATCGCATCGAGATCAAGTCCGGCAAAGACGCGAACCTAGATCGGCCATTGAAACTGGCGGAGTGGCTCGCGGCGGATGGCGATCTGAATCTGGCCGAAGTCGAAGCACTGGTCGACGTGGATTATTTCCTGAACTTTTGGGCAATTGAAAGTCTGATCGGATTCTGGGATGGCTACGCCAACAACCAGAACAACTACTTCATTTACGACAATCCCGAGAACGGAAAATTCTACTTTATCCCATGGGGTGCCGACGGAGCGTTTGACAGCGGGCGCGGCATGCTTCGGCGAATGGGGGATGTCCAGTCAACCGCCGTTTATGCCCAGGCCATGCTGGTCAACCGCCTGTATTGGGCGGGCGATACGGCACAGCGATACGACGCCGCCATGCGCACCTTGTTGGAGAACGTTTGGAAGGAGGAAGCCCTGATCGCTGAGATTGATCGCATCGAGAAACTCTTTTCCAAGGACCTGCACGAGCGACAAGCGGACTACAAAGAATCGATGAATCAGGTGCGGGAATTTGTTCGCGCGAGACGAGGTCAGGTCACCGCAGCACTGGCAAAAGGATCCGATGGAATTCCGACCACACCGCGCAAACCGATGTACTCCATCCCCGTCGGTGAGGCGAAGGGCAGTTTTGCGACGACTTGGGGCGAGGCCAACAACGAGAGCAAAGTTGATTTGAATTTGGTCATGACCGACGAGGTGGTGGAATTTACAAAAATGACCGCATCCGCCGGCCCCATGCAGTTTCGCGGATTCGGCGGAGGACCTGGAGGTCGCGGTGGACGCGGCGGCGGCCCGGGAGGCCGATCGGGTGGTGCGGAGGACAATCAAGTGCCTCCCGTGAGCATCGAACTTTCCGGTGTCAGGAAGTCGGACAACCAATCGATCACGCTCACTCTGATGATAGACCAAAAAAGTTTCATCGCCGGCGTTGGCTCTGAAGTGGAAGTGAATGGCTTCTTCCGGGAAGTGAGTGAAGGCGGCGGCTTTGGTCGGCCGGGCGGTGGCATGAAGTCAGTCAGCGGCACATTGAAATTGAACGCAGCCGGGGCAAAATCCGGCGATGCCGTTGGTGGCACATTTGACCTGAACATCGTCGAAACCCGCGGGGGAATGTTCAGCCGCCGATAGTATTTCAATTGTTGAAAAAGCCGTTCGAGATTCGGCTCGTTGCGTTCGCTCCCCCACGAAACCAATTATGATTCGATTCTTAGCGCGCGCGATCCTGTCCCTGCTGAGCTAGGCCGGTGCCGGGATCGCCGCAGATTCCACGATGACGGATGAGGCTCTCGTCGAAACAGATTTGCTGACGGTGTTCACGCATCCTGATGATGAGACACACGGAGGATACTTCAGCCGCAGATGGTAATTCAGCGTTTGATGGATCAGGTTACGCCTCCCTGACCAACGGCCATTCGGTACTTGGCAGCGACCCGGCCTCTGCTACCGTCGCGCCATGAAATCCCGGATCCTCACATTGTCCGCGCTGACGATTCTTTCCGTCTCGCTCGCCTTCAATGCTTTTGCCTCCAACTGGCCGAACTGGCGCGGCCCGAACGGCGACGGCACTTCACTGGAAGCCGATGTGCCAATCAACTGGTCCGAGTCCGAGAACATCCGTTGGCGCGTCGATCTGCCGGATCGCGGGAATTCCACGCCGATCGTTTGGGACGACAAAGTCATCGTCACGCAGGCGATCGAGAAGGATCATTTTAGGTCGACCATGGCGTTCGATCTCAAGACAGGCAAACAGCTCTGGCAGAGCGGCACGATCTACGACCAGGAAGAAAGCACCCACGACGACAATCCCTATTGCGCGGCTTCACCTGTCACCGACGGAAACACGATCATCTCGACCTACGGTAGCGCCGGAGTGTTTGCCTACGACATGGATGGCGACGAACTCTGGCAACGCAATCTCGGTCCGCAAGTTCACATTTGGGGCAACGCGTCCTCGCCGGTGATTCATGGCGACACGGTTTATCTGTATCACGGCCCCGGGGTTCACTCTGCGCTCTACGCCTTGAACCTCAAGAACGGTGACACGCAATGGAAGATTGATCTGCCGGAACCGGTGCCGACGGAACGGTTCGACGGCTTCGCGGGTCGTGGTCCGGGAATTATTGGATCATTCAGCACACCTGTCATCGCGACGTTTGATGGCAATGAACAACTGGTCATCAGCTTGCCCGAACAGCTTCGTTCATTTGATTTGTCCACCGGAAAGGAACTCTGGCACTGCGCTGGTCTGAACCCGCTGATCTACACTTCGCCGGTGGTGACCGGGGATCAGATGCTAACCTACGGCGGGTTCTCCGGCGCGGGCATGCTCGTTCAACCGAAGGGTTCCGGCGACATTACCGAGACATCGCGCCTCTGGCATGAGCAGCGCTCAAAAAAAGGCCGGCTCGGCACCGGCGTGATCAAGAATGGGCTCTATTTCCACATCAACATGGACGGAATCGCCGAGTGCATCGAGGTCGCCACGAACGAGCAGGTCTGGCTCGAACGGTTGCCAGTGAAAGGCGCGAAAGGCGATTCATGGTCGTCGGCCTTGCTGGTCGGTGATCTGGTTTTTCTCGTGAACCAGGCGGGCGAAGTTCATGTCGTGAAAGCGTCGCGTAAGTATGAAGTGGTCGCGTCCAATGTGACCGGCGAGAAAACGAACTCCACATTGATCGTCGCGGGCAACGCTTTGATTCTGCGCACTTACGAGGGGCTGTGGTGTATCTCGAAGGGATAGTGCCGTTGAGCGGAGACGAAGAGAATACAAAGTTGCGATCGGCGAGTACCGCTCGGCAGCAGTCGTCTTTGTTGTCCTAGCGAATCCCTTTAGAATTCGCAGGACCGCGCAGATCCCTGCCAAATTGTGTTCGGCATTCTCCATCTGCACGGCCAATCGCGACCACCCATCTTCCGACAGCATGAGGACAGCAATAATAGCACGGCACCACCCGCTTCCCACAGCGATTAACGCGCGGTCAATCGCAAGAACCGCTCCAGCCACGGGGCGGCAACTTAGGAAACTTCAAAACTATTGCGAGGGTTCAATTCCCATCCTGTTGAGCAGGCGGTCGAATCGCGGGTCAGCACGAAGCGGATCAAAAATAAAGTAGGAGCCGATCCACAACATCAGGGCATTCCGCTCATCGAACGCCCGGTCCAGTTGATCAAAGGCTTCGTCGTGCCTGTCAGGATTCAGGGCGGCGATGGCCGCCAGGAGATCATGCCTTTGGACGGGATGTCGCCCGGGATCCTGAAGTTCGGCGATGACGGAATTCGCTTCATCCATCTTTTGGTTCTTCAAGGTTTATAGTGGGTAGAGGGTGAGCTTTCCGCAGAAGAACAGGATGCGAATCCGGTAATTGCGGAAGCTGCGGAAGCCTCGGGCGGCGCGCTTCAACAAGTCGACTGATTCCTGGGCACGACCGGTAGCCAGCAACGCCTGTCCCATGTAGCAATTGGCCAGGAAGAAGTCCGGCTGCATCTCGAGTGCTCGATTCAACCGGAGAATGGCCTGGTCAAATCTCCGTGCGAAAATCTGCATCCACGCCAGATGGGTGATGGCAAAAACCGACAACGGATCACGTCGCACGGCTTCCTCATCCTGGGCGATCGCTTCGTCAAAACGTCCCAGCGCGGACAACAAGTTGGCGGAGAAATAGCGCGTCGGAATGTGCTTTGGATCCTGTTTGATGGCGCGCCGAAAATCGGCGTCCGCCCCCCACCAATCCCAGTCACGAAGAAGCCGGGCGCAGGCAAGCGAAGTGTGTGCATCCGCCAGCGTGTCATCAAGTTCCCGTGCCCGCAGTGCGGACTTCATCGCCTTGTCGGCCGCCTCGCGGCCGGGAAGGTAACTGTAAAACCCCAGCAGCGTATAGGTGTCGGAAAGACCACAGTGAGCACGTGAATATTTTGGATCCTCAATGATGGCGAGCTCGAAATAGTGCAGCGCCTTTTCGAGACCGACGCCCCGCTGGCCCCAGAGTTCACGTCCCTTCAAATAGCACTCATAAGCGGCTGTATTCTGGGTCTGGCCTTTCAGAATGGGCACGCCTGGAGCGGTTCCGAGATGAACCTTCAAGGCATTGACAATGGCCCGGGTGATTTCGTCCTGAATGTCAAATACGTCCTGCATCTCGCGGTCATAGCGCTCCGACCAAAGGTGGAAACCATCACTCACCTTTATCAATTGCGCCGTGATGCGGAGCCGGTTGCCGGATTTTCGCACACTCCCTTCCAACACGTTGGCCACGTTGAGCAAATTCCCGATCTGGCGGATGTCTTCATTTTTTCCTTTGAACGCGAATGCTGAGGTGCGGGCCGGCACATGCAGTCCCTTCACCTGAGACAACGCCGTGATCAGATCGTCCGAGATGCCGTCACTCAAGAACTCATTTTCCCGATCTGAGCTCATGTTCATAAACGGCAGAACAGCAATCGATTTCCCGCCTTCGGAACTGCCTGGTCTGGAGTCGTGAGCCGGCTCCGGTTCGGGTGTGCCCAAGCCTCCCGCAAGGAGCCGGTAGATCTCCAACGGGCGCGGTATGTTTTTGAGTTCGACCTGGCCGACGGACTGAAAGCGATACGGCACCTTGTTTTCAACCTGATCAAGCACCTGTTGTGTCACAACGATTCCGCCCGGTTCCGCAAGCGGCTCAACGCGTGCAGCGATGTTCACCCCGTCACCGAAGATATCGTCCTCGCGTTGCTCCAGGTCTCCGAGGTGAATCCCGATACGAATCCAGACTTGATGCTCTGCCGGAAGCGTCTCATTGCGACGGGTCAAAGCATCTTGGATGGCCACCGCTGCATGGACGGCGGCAAGCGCGCTGTGAAACTCAAGAAGAAACCCATCCCCCGTCGTCTTGATTTCGATCCCTTGATGATCCGGAAAGATGGCGCGAAGGCACCGCCGGTGATCCTCAAGCAGAGTCAGGGCGAGATGCTCATCACGTTGCACTTTCGTGCTGTAGCCTACCATGTCAGTAAACATGATGGCCGCCAGCCGACGCTGTTCGGTTCCCGCCGCCACGTTGATATTAAACTTAGTTGCCCCCCTAGATTTCGAAGAGGTTCATTCGCTCACGTTTGTGAAGCGGCGACCATTGCCCTCGGTAGTCCAACCGCAGTATTATATAGCCGTGACGAAGACGCAACCGAACGCTTTCCCAGCAACAATCTTCACAACACAATTGAAACGCAGATCTGCCACAGATCGAACCGGTTGAGGTGACGTGGCATGGAAAAATGCACTGACACCGATTCATGGCATGATCCTATACGGAACGATGTAGTAGGAAGTGGGGGATCACGCCCGCCCTAGGCGTTCCGCAACTGCATCGTTCCGGCTGAGGCTCTATCAGCCGCGTGACGCCTTTCGTTCTTGCACAACGCGGTCATTTCCTCTAGCTATCCAGCCCGAACCGTTACCACAGAAACACCCGGATTAACCTTTAATTCCAGACCTATGGCCGCTGCATTTCCGAAGATCAAGAAGATCCAATACGAGGGTCCCAGTTCCAAAAACCCGCTCTCCTACAAATGGTACAACCCCGATGAAGTCATCGAGGGCAAGACCATGAAAGACCATCTCCGCTTCTCGGTGGTGTTCTGGCACACCATGCGCGGAGCCGGTTCGGACATGTTCGGCTGGGGCACGGCGCAGCGGAAATGGGAGCTCGGCGAAGGCACGGTCAAACAGGCGCAGGATCGTGCTCGCATGTTCTTTGAGATCGCCGAGAAACTCGGTGCGCCCTACTACGCTTTCCACGACCGCGATGTCGCGCCCCACGGCAAAACACTCGCCCAGTCGAACAAAAATCTCGACGCCGTCGCCAAGGTGCTGAAGGAGGAACAGAAGCGCACCGGCATCAAGTTGCTTTGGGGCACCGCTCAGTTATTCGTGCATCCTCGTTACATGCACGGCGCGGCAACGAGCTGTAACGCCGACGTGTTCGCCTACTCCGCCGCGCAGGTGAAGAAGGCGCTCGAAGTCACGAAGTCGCTCGGCGGCGAAGGTTACACCTTCTGGGGCGGTCGCGAAGGTTACTCCACCCTGTGGAACACCGACATGAAACGCGAACTTGAGCACCTCGCCAAGTTCCTGCACATGGCGGTGGATTACGCGAAGAAGATCGGCTTCAAAGGCCAGTTCTACATTGAACCAAAACCGAAAGAGCCGACCAAGCATCAGTACGATTCTGACGCAGCGGCTTGCTTGAACTTCCTCCGCGAATACAAGTTGGACAAGCATCTTCAACTGAATCTCGAAACCAACCACGCCACGTTGGCGGGTCACTCGATGCAGCACGAAATGGAAGTTGCCGGGGCCGCCGGCGCGCTCGGCAGCATCGACGCCAACACTGGCGACCTGTTGCTCGGCTGGGACACCGACCAGTTCCCGACGGATATTTACCTGACCACGCAGTGCATGCTGACCATATTGAAATACGGCGGCTTCAAAACGGGCGGCGTGAACTTTGACGCCAAGGTGCGCCGTGAAAGTTTCGAACCCATCGATCTGTTTTACGCGCACATCGGCGGCATGGACGCCTTCGCCCGCGGATTGAAAATCGCCGCCGCCATCCGCAAGGACGGTCGCCTCGCCGACTTCGTCAAAGCCCGCTACAGCACATGGGACAGCGGCATCGGCGAGAAGATTGAAAAGGGCAAAGTCGGTTTCGCCGAGCTGGAGAAATACATCCTGAAAGCCGGTGAACCGAAGCTCGAAAGCGGTCGCCAGGAATTCCTGGAAAACCTGATCAACGAATTCATTTAAGTCGTCGGTTCCTCCACGAGCCCCGCCGGAAACGGCGGGGCTTTTTCGTAGGACAGGCTTCCAGCCTGTCTCCCGGCGGCGGACTCCTGAGGAAAAGGAGATATGACGTGTTTGAGGATATTGGAAATTCGGTGGCCCTATCAACCTTCTGCTCTGGCCACCGCAACCAACCGCATACCGGACGACAGCCGACGTTGTTCGCACCGAACGACCTCTTCGCCGTTAAACTCCCATTGCTCATCCTCGGGAAACCGATTCTTTGAAATGATTCTGTATGTGTCTCCCAGCACGGGTAAGGCTTCAACCGGTCGCCATACATCGGTGCCTTCGCCCAGAAGTCTGACGTAAACTTGGATGCCGCTGCTCACGAGCGCTTGATTCCAGAACCGTCACAGCCAGTCAATCTTCACCATCACGCCAAACTGCGGGACCTGTTGTTTCCTGCATTGGTTTTTACGGGACAACGGGGACTGCCACCAAGATGGAAGGCAGCACATTGAAGAGGGTTGCAAAGCCAGATCAAATGTCACGGAACTGAGCGCACCGGCATTTCCCATCGGGTCCCCCGGTTTCAATCGCTACGCTCACCGACCCACGCTCCTCTCTCATCTTCCCGCTTTTCAAGCCGGGCCGGGTGGCGTAGTTTCGCCGCCCTGTTGGTCCCTTATGCCCAGCGTTTACATCAAAACCTACGGATGCCAGATGAACGAGCGCGACTCCGAAGCCGTTGCCGCTCAGCTTGTTTCCAAAGGCTATTCGCTGGCGACCTCGGAAACGGCGGCGGATGTGGTCCTGCTCAACACCTGCAGCGTGCGCGACATGGCAGAGCAGAAGGCGCTCGGCAAGATGCAGAACCTCGCGGTGAAAAGCCGCCGCAAACAGAAATCGCAGGTGTTCGGTTTCATGGGTTGCATGGCGCAAAGCCGGGGACGGGAACTCATCGACAAACTGCCCGATGTGGACCTCGTTTTGGGTACGCAGAAATTTCATCGCGCCGCCGAGTATCTGGATGAACTGCTCAGCGGACGGCAGAAGAAGATCGTGGACATCGCCGCCGAGGCGCAAAGCGAATCACGCATCCGCGAGCACCTGCTCAACGGCAGTTCCGCCAAATCCGTGACGGCTTTTGTGAGCATCATGCAAGGCTGCAACCAGCATTGCACCTTCTGCATCGTCCCGTCGACGCGCGGTGGCGAACGCAGCAGACCGATTGATGACATCGTTTCCGAGTGTCAAGAACTCGTAACTCGGGGCGTGAAGGAGATCACACTGCTCGGCCAGATCGTCACGAGCTACGGCAAACGCGAGATTGGCGCGGCGAACGGCAAATCGGCGTTTGTGCAATTGCTCGAAGCCGTTCATGACATCGACGGTCTGGAGCGCATCCGGTTCACCTCTCCCCACCCAAAAGGTTACGGCGATGACCTCGTGCAGGCGTACGCGGATTTGCCAAAACTTTGCGAAAGCGCGCACATCCCGGTGCAGAGCGGCAGCAACCGGTTGCTCACGGCGATGCATCGCGGCTACACGCGCGAGCGGTTTCTTGAAATCATCGGCAAGCTCCGTGCGGTGCATCCTGATATGGGCATCAGCACGGACGTCATCGTCGGATTCCCCGGCGAGACCGATGCTGATTTTGAACAGACCGTTTCGCTGATGCGCGAGGTGGAGTTTGATCAGGCATTCATTTTCCGTTACTCGAAACGTAAGGACACGCCCGCCGCCGAAATGGACGGCCAGCTGCCCGAGGAGATCAAAGACGAACGCAACCAGACGCTCCTGCGCGTGCTCGACGAAACCGCCAACAAACGCCTCGTGGACATGGTGGGCAAGCACGTCCAAATCCTGGTTGAAGGCCCGAGCAAACGAAACGCCGACCGCATGTCCGGACGCACACGGTGCAACAAGATCGTGGTGTTCGAAGGCGGCGAACGGCATCGCGGCGAATTGATGGACGTCGAGATCGAGCGCGTCGGATTGTTCACCCTGTATGGCAACCCCGCGGTGTTGATGCCCAACTGAGCCCGAACAATTCAGCCACGAATGGACACCAATAGACACGAATGAAAGCCGAGACTTCCACGTTCTCGATACCCGGGCTTCACTGTCAAAAAAACAGTGGCTCAATCCATCTCTCCCATGCGTGGTTTCTCGCCAAATAAATTCTGCCAACAAACCAATTTATGTTCGAAATTTCCCTCTCCACCTTTGCGATGGCGCTCGGTCTTCTGCTGGCGCTGCCCGCCGTCATTGGTCTGACATCGCCCGACAAGTTTAAGACCGCGATGCGCCAGTTCCCGCGCTCAAAAGCGTGCGGCTGGTTTTTCATGCTGCTCGGCACCGCGTGGTTCGTTCACAACGTGAACCAGGAACAGGTCGCCGATTTCCAAAGCTACAAGAGATATCTGCTGACCTTCTTCGCGGCGGTCGGGGTCGCCAGCTGCATCTTCGTGCGGGATTTCATCGCCGTGCGCGGGGTGGCTGTCGTCCTTCTTCTGCTGGCAAAATGGATGGTCGACACAGGACGCCCGTTGCTGGGTGAATCATCATGGGTGTTGGTGTGGCAGACGTGGGCCTATCTCTTCGTAGTCGCCGGAATCTGGTTGACCGTTTCTCCCTGGAGGCTGCGCGACCTGATTCACTGGGCGACCGGGAGCGAACAGCGCATCCGCATCACCTGCGGCGCACGGTTGGCGTTTTGCGTTTTGATCGTCCTGCTCGGCGCGACGGTTTACCGCACCGCGCAAGCCGGGCAGTAAATTTGTTCCCGCCCTGTCATCGAACGCGAAGGGTGCTTCCCAGGGTCCCTCCACTTTGTGTCCGGCTAATTGCTGGCCGGGCGATCCAAATTTGTTAGAGTTCAACCATGAACTCCAAGCTGGTGACGAGCCCGAATCAATCGGCAGTTCTGTCGCCGGTCCGAGGAAGCGTGCCGGAGGTGATCGATGCCGGAGGCCGCCTTCTCCACTTCTGGGATGACAGCGTCCTGTTCGTCGCCAACCTGCTCGCACTGTTCTTTGGAAACGAGGATCAGACGCGGCTGCTTCAGAACGAAATTCGCGGAGCGGATTCATACGGCGGCCGGTTGCTGCCGATCTTGAACCTTCTGTATCGTGGCGGAAACAATGTCCTCGTCCTCGAACGCTCACCCACTGTCCCGATGCAGCGTTACTTCGCGAACGAGCTGAAGCTGTCCCTGCCAAAGATCGAGATCCTGTGTCACCGGGATTACCTCGCGATGGGCCGGGTTGCGGAATCAACCGGCGGCGCGGGCTGCGGAGGACTTTTGGAACGGTGCAACGTCTCAGGAATTTCATTCGTCGACGGTTACGCCACCGACCCGACGTTGACGGCGATTGCGGCCTCATTGGGACTGCCCACGTTGAGTTCGGAGCTGGGCAGTCATCGTGGCAACAACAAGAGCCTGCTGCATGACGCCCTAGTCGAGGCCGGTCTCCCGGTTTTCGAAACCCGCCACGCGGCGGCGCCCGAGGAGGTCGTCCATGAAATTTCCCAACTGAAAATACTCGGTTATCGATCGGCAGTGATTAAATCCCCGCTGGGCGCTTCCGGCGTCGGTATTATGAAAGTTCGGGTCGATGAAGCGGAAATGAACGAGATTCCCGAGATGTTGTTTTTCGAGGGACGGTGCCTGGTTCAGGGCTGGCTGGAGCCCGGCGTCAACGGCATTGAATCGATCACCAGCCCGAGCGTGCAGATGTTTCTGAACCGGTCGCAGGTGGTGATCTATGACGTGACCGATCAATTTCTCAGCGACAAAAGCGTGCATCAGGGCAACGAGTCGCCGCCGTCATATCTTTCCGCCGAACCGGAACTGCGCACTGAACTCCTCCGGCAGGCCGCCATCGCCGGGAGCTGGCTTCACGCACAGGGCTATCGCGGGACCGCGAGCGTCGATTTTCTCGTGGTGCAGACGCGCGACAGCTCCGCGCCTACCGTGCATGTCTGTGAGATCAACGCCCGCGTCACCGGGGCGACCTACCCGTCCGTACTGGCACGGCACTTCCGGCCGGCCGGCGCATGGCTCATGCGTAACGTTTCGCTGGGCGAACCGGTCCGCGGGAGTCAGCTGCTTGAATTGTTGAAGCAGCACGGACGCCTGTTTTGCTCCGGTGACGAACGCGGTGTCCTGCCGATCAACCTGAATCTCGGTGACGATGATACCGTTCTGAAAGGACAGTTCCTTTGTCTCGCGGATTCCGTCGACGAGTGCCATGCGATTCTCGGCGAAACAGAAAACGATCTCGGCGTTCCCTGGCGGTTTGATCGGGACTAGCCGTATTCACAACTCATGAATCACTCCAAAGACCTGAACGAGCGATTGACTGCACTCACCCGCGATCTGGCGCTGATCCCCAGCACCGACGCGCGACCGGAGGAACGTCGGCGGTGCTTCGAGTTCTGCCTGAATCATCTGGACGCAGTGCACGGCGTAACGATCCGAGAATTTGAAAAGAACGGCTATTCATCGATCGTCGCGGCTCCAAACGGAGTTGCTCACCCCGACATTCTGTTCTGCGGGCACCTGGACGTCGTCGAGCATCCCGGGCATTCGCGCTACCTGACGCGGGTGGAGGACGGTCGGATCTTCGGACCCGGCGTCGGGGACATGAAGGGCGGGCTTGCAATCATGCTCGAACTGTTTCACACGCTGCACCAGCGGCATCCGGGGATCTCACTGGGCCTCGCGATCACCTCGGACGAGGAACGCGGCGGCGAATCCGGTGTCCGCTATCTCTTTGAAGAGGAGAACATTCGGTGCGGCGTGGCGATCATTCCCGACGGAGGCTGCCTCAACCGGATCATCGTCGAGGAGAAAGGCATCCTGCACCTGCGACTCCGCTGCGAAGGACACGCCGCCCACGCCGCGCGACCGTGGCTCGGGAAGAACGCGCTCGAACATCTGTGCGACGCGGTCACACGGCTGCGCCGACGGTTCATGGATTTCAAAACCGACGACATCGGTGACGCCGGGGACGATCATTGGTATCCCACGTGCGCAACGACGTTGTTGAACACGCCCAACACTTCAGTGAATCGGATTCCCTCGACCGCCGAGGCCATGCTCGACATCCGGTTTACGCCGCCGCTCACCACGGAGAAAGTCTTAAAGATTGTTCGTCATGAAGTGGGTGAAACGGTGCTCGCTGAACCCATGATTTCCGCCGAACCAACGCATCTTTCGCCCGACCGGGCATTTGTGGAAGTGACCTCACGCGTGACGAACCAGAAAACCGAGCTGGTCCGTAGCTCCGGCGGGAGCGATGCCCGCTTCATCTGCAAATTCGGTATCCCGGTCCTGATCTCCCGACCGCTGGCCGGTGAACTACATTCCGAAGACGAATGGATCGACATCGGATCGATGGCTACCTATCACAGAATCTGCGAAGAATACATCACGGGCCGATGGAAGAATTCGGGAGGCAAGATTACGGCTTATTGACGCGGAATCATTTCGGGCCTGCGTGTGTTCATTGGTGAACACACGCAGGCCGTTTTCAAAGCCCTGCCACGGTTCAACGCTCCATTGAATCCCAGTCTTAATCGAAGACGCGCGCTCCAGCAATCCCATTACTCGAATGCTTTCCCGGCGTCTCACGCAACATCAACTACCTCCACTGATGCTTGGGATATTTTCGCTGCAACTCCGATTTCACCCGTGGATAATGATCCCGCCAAAACCCGGCGAGATCTTGTGTCACCTGCACCGGCCGCATGTTCGGCGCGAGAATGTGCAACAACACCGACCCCCGCCCCATCGCGATCTTCGGCACGTCCTTCACGTCGAATAATTCCTGAATGCGCAACGACACGTGCGGCGGATCGTTCTGCGAATAAATCACCTTCGGCGTCCGGCCGTTGCTGAACTTCAACCGCTCCGGCGCGTGATCGTTCAACAGCGTGTGCTGCATCGCGTTCAACCACGTCTTCACCACCGGCTTCACGTGGCGCTCCTTGATTTCCTTGTACGTGAACGCGCCGTGGCAGATCTGCTCGATCAACACCCGCCGATCATCGTCGCCAACGGTCGGCAGTTCAAAATCCGGACACCAGTCCGCCAGCCGGTTCAGGCGAACGATCCATTGCTCCACCTCGTCGTCCCACAGCTTCAACTTGAGCCGCCCCGCGATCACCTCCTCCGCGAGCAACTGCGCGGATTGACCCAGCGGCGGCGGCTCGATCCGCGCCGAATCCAGCGCGAGCCCGCGAAAGGTTCTCTGTTCGTCCGCATAAACCCGCCGGGCTTGCGCGTCAAAAAACACCTTCAACTCGGTCGCGATGTCATCCGGGAACAATTCTTCCAACCACTTCTGCTCAACGGCGGTCGCCTGCGAAAAAATGGTGTTGGTATCGCCGCCGGTCCGGCCAATCTCCCGCACGTCCGCCGCAACAATCAACGGACTGTGATGCACGGAACTTTCGCGGGCCAGCACGCCGGTCCGACCGTGAACCATTTCACAACGCAGCGTCCCGGAATCGAGCCGTCGCGCAACGCGGTCACTGAACCCGATGAGCAGGCATTTCTGCAAAACTTCCTCCGGCACTTCGCGCGGCGTCACGTCGAGATCTTCACGCGCGGCAATCCGCAGAAACTGGTCGAGCAACGGACCGACCTGCCGGGCCGTCATCGCGTGAATGCCGATTCGTTGGCAGGCCTCGAGTTGGAAATTGTTTTCCGCCGCGTATTTCCAAGCCTGCATCATCTTGAAAAAATCCGACGCCGCTTTTTCGCCCAGCTTGTCCTCGCGTCGCCCCTTCGCATCGCTGTCGACCTTGCGGATCATCAGATCGCGACCCTGCGTCAGCGCCGCGATCAAACATGCCTGATAAACACACCCCAGCTCATCCGCCGCGATCAACATGCGCGCAAAACGTGGATGCAAAGGAAACGCCATCATCCGCCGACCCACCTTGGAAATTTCCGAACGTGCCTGGTCCGGACCCGAACCTTCATCTCGTTTTTCCAACGCGCCCAAATCGACAAGCAACTCTTCAGCATGCGCCAGTCGTTGATCACCGGGGTGTTCGATCCAACGAAACTTGTTCAGGTCTTCAACGCCCGCCGCCTTCAATGTCAACACGACTTCCGACAGATCAAGCCGCTGCAGTTCCGGTTTTTCCTGCGCGGGCCGATCCCGTTGTTCGCCCTCGCTCCACAACCGGTAACACTCGCCCGGCGCAGTCCGTCCTGCACGCCCGGTTCGCTGATCGGCGCTGGCCTGCGAAATCCTTTCGATCAACAACGTGTTAATCCCACGATACGGATCGAACCTCGGAATCCGTGCAAGTCCGCTATCGATTACGAGCCGGATACCGTCGATAGTGAGCGAGGTTTCAGCGACGTTCGTCGACACGACCACCTTGCGTTTTTCATACCTCGCCACCGCAGCGTCTTGATCTCGCGGATTCAATTCTCCATGCAGCGGCAGCACGGTAAACCCCTTGGCTTCGCGCAGATGTTTGATCGTCTCGATCGTCCGGCCGATTTCATATGAGCCGGGCATAAAAACGAGCACATCGCCTTCGCCACCCGCTTGGATGAAATGTGCAAACGCATCGGCCGCCTGATCCCACACGGGCGCTCGATTCTCGTAAGAAGGCCGAAGCGCGTAGCGAATTTCCACCGGAAACGTCCGGCCTTGCGACGCCAGCACGGACGCCTTCTGTCCGTCCGTTGCGAGATACTTCGCAAGTTGATCCGAATCGATCGTCGCCGACATCACGATGATCTTCAGATCCGGACGCGTCGTTTCCTGAATGTCGAGCGCTCGCGCGAGCGTGATGTCGCCGTACAAATGCCGTTCGTGAAATTCATCGAATACAAGCGCCGAAATACCGCGCAACTTGTCGTCATCAAGCATTTGCCGGAGCAACACGCCTTCTGTGAGAAATCGTATCCGCGTGTTCCGCGACGTCACATTGTCGAGCCGGATCTGGTAACCCACCTCCTGCCCCAAGCGAACGTTCATTTCCTCCGCCACCCGAGTGGCCAACAAACGGGTCGCCAGTCGACGGGGTTGCAGCACAACCGCCTGCCCTTCACCGAGCAAACCCTTTTTTAGGAGCATCTGCGGAACCTGCGTCGATTTTCCAGAACCCGTTGGAGCCGACAGAATCAACCGGTTCCGCTCGCGCAACCGCAGAACGATCTCGTCCTCAATTTCGTAGATTGGCAGACGTTCAAGCATCGCAGATCGCCATCGAGTAAACGATGGCAGGTGGGGTGAGTTCTCCGAACGAACCTCTGAGCGATTCGTTGATATCGAAACCATTAGAAAATCCGCACGTCACAGGATTCGCCGAAGGCTCGCTCGGAGAGACTCGCCCCACCTCACCAGTGATCAATCCGTGTTTCATCCGTGGCTAAAAAAACTGATTAAGATTACGAGCAAGATTAGGATCAAGAAATTGAACTCACTCATGATCTTCTCCTCTGTGTTCTCAGTGCCTCCGTGGTGAAATCACTCCAACTCCATTCCCACTGGACAATGATCCGACCCCTCAATGTGCGGCCAGATAAACGCGCTTTTCAACCGTGGCCGAAGCGCTTTTGAAATGCACCAGTAGTCGAGTCGCCATCCAATATTCTTCGCTCGAGACTGCCCCATGTAGCTCCACCAGCTGTAATGTCCGCCGCCTTTTTCGAACTCGCGAAACGTGTCGATGAAACCGCTGTCCAGCATTCCGCCAAACGTTGTCCGTTCCTCGATCGTGAACCCGGCGTTACGTTCGTTCGCCTTCGGACGCGCGATGTCGATCTCCTTGTGCGCAACGTTCAGGTCACCGCAAAAGATCACGGGCTTTTTCTTCTCAAGCTTCTTGAGGTGTTTCCGGAAATCCAGATCCCATTCGCCGACGCGATACGGCAGACGCAACAGACCGCGCTTCGAATTCGGCGTGTAAACATTCACCACGTAGAAATCCTTAAACTCCGCATTGATCACGCGTCCCTCCTGATCATGGTGGTCGTGGCCGATGCCGTAAGTCACGTCAAGCGGTTCTTTACGCGAGAAAATCGCCGTGCCAGAGTAGCCCTTCTTCGCCGCCGAACACCAATACTGATGATACCCGTCAGGCCATTCGATGTGATCCAATTGATCCCGTTCCGCCTTCGTTTCCTGCAAGCACAGGACGTCCGCGTTTGATTCTTTAAAGAAATCCACGAAGCCGCGTTTCGCCGCCGCGCGGATGCCATTTACGTTCCAGGAAATAAAGCGCATATCGTTGCGCAAACGAATGCCGGGGAATCCGACCAAATGAAAGAACGAACGTTCGCAGGGGTATTTTTTTTATTTTTAGCCCCTAATTTTCACAGATGAAACACAGATCAGAAATCTCCAAAGAATCAAAGAGACCACTTCTCAATCTTAATCCTAAGAGCCTGTCTAAAAACGGAGCGCGGCTGTGTCGCAGACCTGCCGCAGCCAGCCCCGCTAATCGGAAAGCCGATGAAATCAGTTGCCGCTGCGGTTGGTCGAGGACGACACAGCCGGAGTTTTCAGACCGGCTCTAATCTTAATCAGCGTTTCTGGAGATTAAGATTAGGAACAGGATTACGATTAGGACTGACAGCGCTTTGATCGCAGTGCCTCGGGGCCCATCCTGACCTCCGGAGCGCGACCTTTAGGCCGCTTCAACGACCGGGTGGGCGACGGCGAAACGACTGGCCCATGAGCGTGTGAACGATGAAGCGGCCTAAACGCCGCGCTCCGAACCAGTTTGATTACGGGGGCAAGAGTCAAGATGCACCCGTGCCTCGGTGCTGAATTGAACATCTGTGTTTAACTGCGTCCATCTGTGGTTAGCTCCCCCTTATCGAAATCGAAATCTAATCCGCCAACATTTTCAGTTGACCGCTCCGTGGCAATCGCCAACTATATCCGCAACGGATATACAAAGAAATGTCCAAGACGACTCCCACTCCCGAATCATTTCTTCCGCTGACGCCGGCGGTGTTTCACATTTTGTTGTCGCTGACCGACTCGGAGAAGCACGGCTACGGCATCATGCAATCGGTGACCGAATCAACCGACGGCGAGGTCAAGATGGGACCGGGCACACTCTACGGAACGATCAAACGTTTGCTGAAAGCCGCGTTGATTGAGGAATGCGAGGAGCGCCCCGACCCCGAGCTGGACGACGAGCGCCGTCGCTATTACCGGATCACCGGTCTGGGACAAAGTGTTCTCGAACTGGAAAGCCGCCGTTATCAGCGGCTCGTCAAGCTGGCGAAAAGTCGCGGACTGGTCACATCATTCACTTGAGAGGAAACCATGAAATCACAAACAAAATTTCGCGGGGCCAAAACATCGGAACATCTCTACGCCCGGCTGGTTCAACTGTATCCCAAACCGTTCAGCGATGAATTTGGCATTTCGATGCAGCAGGTGTTCAGCAGTCAGTGCGGCGACGTGATCAAGCGCGCTGGAAATTGGGGGCTGATCGGGCTGTGGCTGCGAACATTAATCGACTTCGCCTTTACCTGCTCGAAAGAACATGTCCTCGCCCTCCCCAGCCTGCCAAAGCGCACCTGTGAAAATGTTCTTCGCACGCCCACTTGGATCTACCCCTCATTGCTCGCGGCGTCATGCCTCTTCCTGATCCTGATCGTGACGTTCAGCCTGACGAAGGTTTATTCCAGCTCGGCCACACTTTTGGTGCGGAAGGCACCGGTTGTGGGACCACAGATACCCACAACCGATCCTTACTTTCTACAGACGGAGTTTGTGAAGCTGGCCTCGAAAGTTGTTCTGTATCCCGTGATCGAGACGAACGGCCTCCGGGCGGTCTATCGGGAGAGATTTGGATTGGACCGTGAACCAACCATTCAGGAGGCCTACGCAATCTTGTCCAGCCAGATCAAAGTTTCTCAACAGCGAAACACTGAACTTATTGAAGTAAAGGTCTACGACGAAGACCGAGTGCTGGCGAAAACCCTGGCAAACGGGATCGTGGCAAATTATCACAAATGGAAACTGAACTCGGCACATCAAGCAGTGCTCCGGCAATACGGAGTTTCATCTGAGGAATCATCCGAACCTGACAAGAAAGCTCCGTCGAAACTTGGCGCATCGCAATCGCAGAAGCTCAAAGCGGATATAGCCAGAGTCGGCGGTATGGTCGTAATCATCAACCCGGCCGAGGAGGGGCTTCGTCCGGTGCGGCCGAACCGTAAACTGAACATAGCAGTAGGGATTTTGATCTCAGGATTCATCGGAACAGTCGCGGCATTTGGTCTCCGGCGGGCGAAACGCAATCGTCGGAAAAGTGTGGCCGTCATCGCTCCACTGGCGAGCGCTTGATGTGGCATGCGCATCCCGTTTGATGTAGCAGCCGGCGTGAGGAGGCTCAATTTCATTCTCAAAAGCGGATCAGATCCTCGTCATCTCGTCTGCTACATCGTAAAGAGGCGCCGCCTGAGATCGTGGCCTTTGCTGTTTGCTGACCGTCGTTCAAACACTGGATCGCCGCGTTTTCGTGGGCTTGAAGAAGCTGCCACAAAACATCAGGGCTCCGATGAAGACCAAAGCCATTGAGAGATCGACGAGTCCAACACTGATCCAGAAGTGGATTTGACCGGCACCTCCGTCTGCTGTGGGCGGGCTGGACACCTGGGCGGAGTTCGCTAGATCGAACCCGGCGCGGAGGACACCGCTGGAAAGCAACACCAGTCCTCCGATCCGCACAACCAGTCTGATGAACCCGGACTTCATGCGAGTTCCTGTTTCATCAACCGCAGCGACCGACGTCAGGCGGCGTATCCGCCGGAGATGTAATTCTCCAGCTGTTCGAGCGCGGCGTTCTGCGCGGAGATCGTCCAGTTGACGAGATCGCCGATGGAGATCATTCCTACGATCTGATCGTCTTTCACAACCGGCAGGTGTCGGCATCTCCGGTCGGTGACGAGCTGCATGCATTCGTCAATCGTGGCCGTGGGGGAGACCGTGGTGGTGGGAGCAGTCATGATGTCCCGCACCGTGGTCGTTTTTGACGACTTGCCGTGCAGGACAATTTTCCGGGTGTAATCGCGTTCGGACAGAATGCCGATGACGTTCGTGTTTTCAACGACCGGAACGGCGCCGATATTTTTTTCTGCCATCAACCTGATGGCGTCGTAAACCGTCTGATCTGGCGTCACGGTCCAAACATTGGACCCCTTATGGTGGAGAATTTCGCTGATGCTGCCTGAAACTTTCATAAGCGGAGTTGTTGATGGTTTACGTTCAGTTCATTCGCAGCCGTCACCCGTTTCACCCCTCGGAACTGATTGCAACAGCCGGGAATTCAGATTGCGCGAAGGATACATCGCGTGCAGACGGTGGCAACGTTATTAATCCGCAGCAAGCGGCGGTTTATTCACCTGTCAGAGGTGCGAACACTGCCGGGAACGACGAGGAAAAACAGGTGCGGAAATGGAAACCTCTGGAAATCCGGCTTGCCTCGCTTCGTCGTCGGTGGGATGAACTTCACGAACCCGCAAATCTGATTCTTTATGAAACATTCCCGCAAATTATCCCTTCTGCTCACTGCCGTCTCAGTTGTCTGTTTTTCGCCGTTCAATTCCGTGGTCGGCGCTGAACACGAAGTGATTCCTCTGTGGCCCGGCAAACCGCCGGGAGAGACGAAGGAACTTCCACCAGAGGCCGACACGACCACGCCGGATTCCGATAAGATCGCCGGGAAACGGCTCATGCGGATCGGTAACGTGAGCACTCCGACGCTCACCGTCTATCCCGCGCCCGCTGACCGGGCGACCGGCACATCGGTGGTGATTTGTCCGGGCGGCGGGCACTACATTCTCGCGTGGGATCTCGAGGGCACGGAGATCGCCGAGTGGCTGAACTCGATCGGTGTGACGGCGTTCGTGCTGAAGTATCGCGTTCCCGGTCGCGAGGAATCTCCGCGCTGGCGGGCTGCGGTTCAGGACGCGCAACGAGCAATGAGCCTGGTACGGAGCCGCGCCAATGAGTTTGGAATTAATCCGGAACGCGTGGGCATCATGGGATTTTCCGCCGGCGGCGAGACCGCGGTTCTGACGACGCTGTTCACGGAACGAACTTATGAGAATGTTGATGCCGTGGACGCGGTTTCAATGCTGCCAAACTTTTCCGCACTGATCTACGGAGCGGGCGTGGTGGATCGTGATTCGAAGAAAATGCGCGACTACATCAAGGTCACACCTGAGACGCCTCCGGTGTTCATGGCGCACGCGTTTGATGACGGGGTGCCGGTTGAAAACTGCCTGGAGCTCATGGCGGAGTTGAAGAAATACAAAGTGCCTTCCGAGCTCCACATCTACTCCGAGGGCGGGCACGGCTACGGACTGAGGAAAACCGCGCAGCCGGTGACGTCATGGAATGATCGCATGGCGGACTGGATGAAAGTGTCGGGCTGGCTCGACGCAAAGTAACCCGCTTTTCCTGAGCTCAAAACACCTCGGCATGTAGTCCGCTGATCGCGCGAACCTGTTGCGCGATGGCGGAGAGTTCCCGGAGACCGAGATGTCGGCAGTGCTCGTTCGGCGAGGGTCGGTTCGCCGAGTAGATCTGGACCAGCGGAATCTGCGCGCCTCCGTCCTTCAGCTCTTTCAGCCGATTCGCAAACTCCACGATCTCCGAGGGTGGCAGCCGCCGGCTCTCCACCGCGGTGAACAGGCTTTGAATGACGACCGGGCGCTCGCGGGCGACGGCGAGGATATTTTCCAGAACCCTGCTCAGCGGCACGACGGAGCGATTCACGAGGTCCATCGCGGACTGGGTACCCACGTCGATTTTCGCCCAGATTTCATCTTGCGAACCGAAGAGCTTCAACCCGTCCCGCACGACCGGCAGATCAAGACCGGACGCGTTCGTCAGCAGCACCATGCGAAAGAACGGCACGCGGCCGCGAGCGCGGATGTGGGTGATCGATTCCACGACTTCCCGAAACATGGGACAGAGCGTGGGCTCGCCATCGCCACTGAGGGTCACGTGTTTCAGTTCGAGGAGTGAGGGGGCAATTGATTGAAGGGCAGTTTCTTCCACAGACTGCCGTCGTGAACTCGCATGAGCACGTCCTCAAGCTCGTTGGCCATCACGCCGAGATCCAGCGTGGGGCCCCGTGAAGTGTCACGCCGGTCGATCTCGCAGTAGACACAGTCGAAATTGCAGGAATGATCCGGCGTCAGGTTGACCCTGACGGAAAGGCCCCGGGCGCGCGGAGAAAAGACCAGATAGACGCATCGGTTGTTGAGAAAATTGCGAGGGCACCCGAATGCGGTGTCGGGGCTGGGCACCCGCGGTTTCGCGGACGGAGCAGCGCGGGGCCGGGAATCCCCGGCCCCGTTCAAGGGCTCTGATCCACTTTCAACTGTCGACGAATTCATGTTCTTCCATGCGTACCGTCAGGACGGGACACGGCGCGTGACGGACGACGTTTTCCGCCGTGCTTCCCAGCACGACATGTTTCAGGCCGGTATGACCGTGGGTCGAGATGATGATCAAATCCACGTCTAGCTCGTCGGCCGTGCGGGAGATCTCGTCCACCGGACGCCCCCGCCCGATCAGCACGTTGTATTTCGCGCTGTCGCCGATGACTTTTGCGGTGAGTTCCTTCAGGCGGCGGGTGGAGTTCTCTTCGATCTCAAGTTCAAGCGTGGCGTAGTCCAGTCCGCCCGCATAGTCGCCGGCGACGTAGTAAGGCTGGATGACATAAATAACGGTGATCACAGCCTTGAACTGTTTGGCAAACGCGATGGCATAGGTCAGCGCCTTGAGCGAACAGCTTGAGAAATCGATGGGTACAAGGATCTTCTTGATCGCCACGTTCTTCCGGGCGGCCCCGGCGGCGGCCAGCAGGTTGGCGTCTCCTTGATCCATTTCCACCGTGACACGGTTCTTTTTCTTGGCAGGCTTCACTTTCATGATTGTTCCTTTTGTTTGAGGTTTGAGAGCATGCTGACAAATTCAGCCCGCGCGCACAACCAGTACCGGACATCCGGCGTGGCGAACAACGCGCTCGGCGGTGCCCCCGAGCAGATAGTGTTTCAATCCGGTATGTCCGTGGGTCGGAATGACGATCAGGTCGGACTTGGTTTCGCGGGCCGCCTCGACGATCTCCATGTAGGGGACGCCGACGCGGACCTGTCGTTTTATTTTTTGCACCCGGCCCAACCCGGCCTCCGTCTGCCATTTCTGCAGCGCCGACCGGGCCGCATTGGTCATTGTTTCCTGATCCCACAATATCGAACCGTAGATCAGGTCAGGCGAACCAGCGGGCAGAATGACGTGGACGAGCACCAATTCTGCCTTGTTCTGTTTCGCCAGATCCCGCGCGTAGGCGGCCGCGTGGTTCGAGGCGGGAGAAAATCCGTGGGCACCAGGATGCGACGGATCGTCGCAGTGCCGGGGGAGGTGGTTTTCCTCGCACCCTTCGCTGGCTTCGACGGGGAGGCTGAGGCAGTGTGTGTTTTCATAACCACCGATGATTTCGTCACGGCTTGAGGAAGCCAAGCTAATCACAGCCGCGCCGCAGTTCTTCACCAGCGTTGCCGATGGCTAACCGTATCTTGCAGACGTTGCCTTGCAATCGAGAGGGGTCGGGCACTATAACCATCGGATGCTCGATTCCTCGGCGAAACAACTTTCTGAAAAACTCACCAGCTCGCAGATTTATGAGGACTACGAGGACGCTTTTTCGAATGCAACCGGGATGCCTGTCTCCTTCCGACCGGTCGAGGCCTGGCAACTCGCGCAACACCGCAGCAAACACCAGAATCCATTCTGCATGTTGATGGCCGAAAGCAGTCGCAGCTGTGCGGCCTGCCTTCAGGTCCAGCAGGAACTCGACGAGAACGCACAAGACGGCGCCGCAACGGTCAAATGTTTTGCCGGACTGTGCGACACCGCCGTGCCGGTCAAATCCGGGGACCGCCTCTTCGGGTTTCTACAAACCGGCCAGATTCTCAGGAAGAAGCCCTCGAAGCGCGAGTTTGATCGCACCGCCAAGCAATTGATCAAGTGGGGTTTGAGCGTGGATCTTGGTCAGATGCAGGAGGCCTATTTTCACACCCGGGTGATCGACCCCAAGCAGTACGATGCCATGATCAAACTGCTGGGCATATTCGCCAAACACCTCGGCATGGTGGCGAATCAAATCGTCGTCCAAGATCAGAACACCGAACCGCCGATGATCTCCCGCGCCAAGGAGTTCATCAAGACCCACCAGACAGACGACATCTCGCTTGGAGACGTTGCCGGTTCCGTGAATACGAGCACGTTTTATTTCTGCAAGATGTTCAAGAAAAGCACGGGCCTGAACTTCACCGATTACCTGTCCCGGGTGCGGATCGAGAAGGCGAAGAACCTCCTGCTCAACCCGAATTTACGCATCAGCGAAATCGCTTACGAAGTGGGCTTTCAGTCGCTCACGCATTTCAACCGCGTCTTCCGCAAACTCGTCGGGCAGTCTCCGACGCAGTATCGCGAGAAATTGCCGGGCATGGGAAAGAGGTAATGCGCGCCGGGCTTGCTGCTGATGTCAGTGAATCAAGCACAATGCCGGTTGCCGACGCAGTCCAAGAATTTCCACTTCTTCAGGCCCGCAGTACTTGAGACCTTATTCTACGACAACGGGCATCCTTCCTACTCTTCCGCCATGCTTTTCCCGGCGATCCACCCGGTCGTCCACGCCGCCTGAAAATTGAAACCGCCGGTGATGCCGTCGAGATCGAGTGCTTCGCCGGCAAAATGAAGATGCGACACGATCCGGCTCTCCATGGTCTTGAAATTCACCTCGCTCAGACGGATGCCGCCGCAGGTCACGAACTCCTCCTTGTTCATGCTCTTCCCAGTCACCGGGAACTCCGCGCGCTTAAGCCGTTGAATGAGTTCATGCTGCTGCGCGCCGGAAAGCTCCGACCAACGGGTTGTCGAATTAATTCCCGCAGCCGCGACGATCTGCTCCCACAGCCGCGACGGAACGGGCGGCAACGGAATTTTCACAATGGTTTTGGCTGACTGAGTGTTGCGACGCTGAGAAATTTCTTCTTTGATGGCGGACTCGGAAGTCGCCGGCAGCCAGTCGACGAGCAGCGTGAATTTGTATTGGCAGTCGTTCAGTTCGCGCGCGCCCCAGGCCGAAAGTTTCAGGATTGCCGGACCGCTGAGACCCCAGTGAGTCAGCAGGATTGGACCGCGTTCCTTCAGCCTTGAGCCGACAACCGAGACCCCCGCTTCGGGCACGGAAACACCCGCCAGTTCACGCAGCCACGGCACCTCGATGTGAAACGTGAACAACGACGGCACCGGCGGTTCCACGCGGTGCCCGAGCTGTTTGAAGACGTTCTGCAATTCGGTGCTTCGCACGCCGCCGGTCGCGAATAGCAACCGGTCGCATTCCAGCGTTTCACCATTCTTCAATGTGAGCTTGAAGGTTTTGTCCGGCTGCGGTTCGACGTTCTTTACCTCGGTGTTCGGCGACAGCGTCACGCCATTTTTCCGGCACGTATTCATCAGACAGTCGATGATCGTTTGTGAGGAATCCGTGACGGGAAACATGCGACCGTCCTTCTCCGCCTTGAGTTTCACCCCACGTGATTCAAACCACTCAACGGTGTCGCGCGCCTGGAACCGATGGAAAGGACCGATCAATTCCTTTCCGCCGCGCGGGTAGCGTTGACTGAACTCGTGCGGATCAAAACAGGCGTGAGTGACATTGCAGCGGCCGCCGCCGGATATTTTCACCTTGGCGAGATACAAGCGCCCTTTCTCAAGCACCTTCACACGGGCATCAGGATTCGCCTCCGCCGCCGCGATGGCGGCGAAGAAACCGGCGGCCCCGCCGCCCACCACAATGATTCGAAGCCTGCTCACGGGCCGGACTTAGCATTTATCCGCCGAGCCCGCCAGCAATGACATTTTGGAAAACCGCCGAGTACGCATTCCGACAGAACCTCCGGCGGATCCGGCAAAATTGGGTTTCCGATTTTTCGCCGATTGATTAGCCTGTCCCCATGTTCAAACCCACCGATCTTTTCGATTTGTCACAGACGGAGCACGCGTCGATTTTTGACGATTGCCAGTACGCCTGGGAGGCGCTCGCGAAGATCAAGGCCTACATCGCCACTCATCTGAAGCGGGAGCTGCACAACAAATGCGACGGCCGCGCGTTCATTGGCGACGACGTGTTCATCGGCGAAGGAACGGTCGTCGAGGACGGCGCGATGATCAAGGGACCGGCGATCATCGGCCGGAACTGCGAGATCCGCCACAACGCCTACCTGCGCGACAATGTCCTCATCGGCGACAACTGCGTGGTGGGAAACTCCAGCGAGATGAAGAACGCGTGGTTGTTCAACGGCGCGCAGGTGCCTCACTTCAACTATGTCGGCGATTCGATCATCGGCTACAAGGCGCATCTCGGAGCGGGCGTCATTTGTTCCAATCTGAAGGCGAACAAGGAAAACATCTGGATCAAGATCGAAGGGGAGCCGCACGACACGGGCTTGCGCAAGTTTGGCGCGTTGATCGGAGACGCGGCAGAGATCGGCTGCAACGCCGTGTTGAACCCCGGGTCCATCATCGGAAAGAATTCGATCATCTACCCAAACGTCAGCTGGCGCGATGTCCTGCCAAACAACATGATCGCCAAGAACAAAGCCAAGGTCGACGTCGACGTTCTGCGTCCGCGCGGAGTCTGACGGCGGGCGGCACCTATTTCCGGCCGCGGATGTCGTGATATTGGTTGATTGCCGGGGTCGGAATCTTCTTCCGCGTGCCGTTGATCCACACAATTTCAACCTCCTTGACCGACGTCTCGCCGCCGAGCCCAAAATGGGCGACGGGCGCGGACTGCGAACGATAGGAATCCCCGGTGATCAACGCACGTTTCAGGACGCGGCCGTCATTCAGCGATACGTTCACGCGGGCGCCGATGGGTGAAAATCCAGAGCCCTCCTCGCGCAGCCGGAAGCCCACCCAGTTGCCAGCGTTCTCCCACTGGTTCCGATAGAGATAGTACGCGCTCTGCATGTCCGGCCAGGGGACGAATCCCTCGAAGAGCAGGTCGACGAGGCCGTCGTTGTCCAGATCGGTCGCGACGACGCTGCGCAGATCCTCCTTGAGCGCGAGGCCGACCTGATATTCCGCGTGGAGGAAGGACTTCCCGCCCTCGTTCAACATGAATTTGTTGTATTCATTTCCACCGTAGGACCAGCCCTCTCCGAACAGCTTGGTTTGAATCATGTTGAAATAGACATCCATCACGGGATTCGGCTCGGAGTCGGCGATATAAATGTCGTGCCGCCAGAACTGTGTCTCGTAATCCTTGACGGATTTGCGGCTGATCTGCCCGTTGTTCACGACAACATCTATATCCAGATCATTGTCAAAATCGGCCGAGGCCGTCCCCCACGACCACCCGGTTTTCGCGACCTGATCGCTCATCGCTGTTTCCACGTATTTCCCGTCGCGCGCAAAATACATCCGGCTGCCGTAGGTGGAGACCGGGCGCATCTGCTGCATCAGCGGCCGGTCGGCCGGGCCTTCGCCCAGATGATCCATCCGCTGGGCGGCGTAGGAATTCATCCCGATGACATAGAAATCCATCTGCCCGTCGAGATCGTAGTCGCCGAAGGTGTGCCCCATTCCGAGCGCACTCGATTCGTCGACTTTTGTGGCCGTCACGTCCGTGAAGTGGCCGGTGCCGTCGTTCAGAAACATGTCCATTCCCGCGAAATCACTGACCTTCAAAAAATCGAGGTCGCCGTCTTCATCCAGGTCAATGAACGATGCACTGAACGCCCGCCGAAACCGTTTGTTCTCCAACCCGGACCCGGCGGTCGCGTCGGTGAAATACCCATGGCCGTCGTTCAACAGAAGATGGCCGGGAAACCCGTCGTTGGCATCGTAGTAAGGGGTGGGCATCTGTCCGATGCGGTAGGGAACTTTGTACTGGAGTATCCACGCATCCAGATCACCGTCCTTGTCCACGTCGCCGGTGGCGATGACGTAAGGATTGCCCAGTCCTTCGACCGAGTCCCACGCCGGCCGGCCGGGGGTGTTGAACTGCCCCAGTGCGTCGCCGGCGAAGAATTCCATTCCCACGACATCCGCCGTCAGCAGGTCGGCCTGACCGTCGCCGTCGAAATCACCGATCGTCATTGTGTACGGCTTTTCCGGGCGATAGCGGCACAGCGTTCCGAGCTCAAATTTTCCATCACCGCGATTCCAGTAAACCTGGTTTCGACAACCCAACATGTAGTCCACCAGCCCGTCGTTGTTGAGATCGTAAGTCATCAACGGTTCAATAAAGATCGAGTTCGTGAACGGCATGACGACTTTTCCCGCGATCTGCTCGAACATCGGCTTGCCCGTGCGCGACGTTATTTTCAGGCTGCTGGCGTCAATTGCCGCCGGGACGGGGCGGGCGTCCGGATCTTCCGCGGCGGACCAGATCACATTGAGATCACCCCGAATGGTCAGGCGTGCCTGCGTCGCCGGGTGAATGACGTACAACGTCATCTGGATCACGGATCGCGCGGGGGTGTCTTCGGTCGCCGGATCAAAGATCGGATTCCTCCATTCGCTGTCTTCAAGTTGATAACCGGCTTCCGCCCAGGCGCGTATCTGCAATCGCCACTCTTCAGGAGAAAGCTTCTTTTTGTCAGCTCCGGTTTGAATGACGTTGATCTCCGATTCGTGCCCGGTCCGACTGGATTCCCCGGCGATCAACAGCGTGCCAAAGGGAAATCCGCCCAAGGTCTTTTCCGGCGTGCGCTTGTGCCGGAGTTCATCCCACAGATCGTTGAACACATTGGCATAGCGATGGGAGAGCATTTCACCTTTCCACACCGTTTTATCGATCTCCTTCAGCATCGATTCAACGTCAAAGACCTGGTTCATCAGGGCCGGATCATCCGGTGGGACAAATTCCTGCCGGTCCTCACGCATCTCGCCGCCGTCGGTTTCCACCGCGAGCAGGACGGCGGGTGGAGGCGTCTCGACGGGCTTGAATTTCCAGATGCCGAAGGTCGTCGCCGCCACGACCACGACTATGCCCGATATCAGATTCGCTTGCGAAGATTTCATGCTTGATCATCACCCGCGCGTCAGACGACGCGCCGAGGTGATCGTGCAAGAGTGCACCAATATGGAGAAGAGTAAAACTGTGCGTTTGAGCGCACAGTACGAATTATCCGGTCCGCTGAAAATCACTCGCTGCGAAGGGCGAGATCAACGACTTCGCCCGGCAGGAATGCGATGTCGTCGGGCATGCTGATGAGAATCGGCAGCCCGGCGCGGGACCCGGTGGATTCCTGGATCACCAAACGCTTTGAAATGGGCTCAATGATCTGTCCGACTTTCAACACCTTGGCCACACCCACCTTGTTTCGATCGGAACGGGAGCGCACCTCGACAGTGTCCCCGATCTGCGGATTCACCACGATCGGCTGGCGGAGGTAGCCGATGATGTGTTTCGGATCGGTCGCGGTGATCATGACGATTTTGTCGCCCGCAAGAATACGTTCGCCCTCCAGATGAAACACTTCGGTGACGACGCCGTCGATGGGCGCGCGCAGCGTGACGGACTGCCTGGAGAGCTTCAGTTTCTCTTGCTGTGCAGCAACGGCCTTTTCAATCGACCCGCTGATGGACGTCGTAAACGTGCCGGTGCCCTCTGGCGAGAGGTTCTTCAATCCCTTTTCAATTTCACTCAAAAGCCGGGTCCGCTCGTTCACTTCAGCCTGCCGTGAGGTTGCGATCGCCTGAGCGTGTTCAAACTCGCCGTCGCTCACCAGTTTGTCTGCATATAGTTTGCTGATGCGTTTCAACTCACTCTTGGCAAACTCAAGTTCGACGTTGGCAGTTGCGAGCTCCACCCGCTCACCGAATGAATTCAGGCGGAGCTGCTCGTAGTCCTGAAGGATGCGTTGCTGATCCTGGGTGAGGCGGGTTTGCAGAACCTGGAGATCCGTGGTGATCGTCGCGAGGGCCACCCTTACCGACTCGGGATCGGATGTGCGGATCTCGGCGATGGCCTGCCCTTTCCTGACTGTGGTGAATCGTTGCACCTTGATTTCAACGACCAGCCCGTCTTCTCCGGACACAACCGCGCTGGCGAGGGTTTCAACCTCCCCAACCATATGGGGCATGGCGACGCGATCCTTCCAGATCACGACGGAGGTCACGCAGGCGACGACGAATACCGCGGCCGGCATGAAGTTATAACGGAACTCACGCCACTTTAACGACAGCGGGCTCGGGATTTTTGGCAACGGCTCCATACTATAGTTCAGATTCGTCTTCGGCTTTGAGGCTCGTCACCCGGGACACGCCGCTCAAATTTCTAAGCTCGTTCAGCAGATCGTTCACCCGCATCGGATCGCGCAGCAGCAGCCTGTAGGAAAGATCGATCCCCTCATAGCCTTCGTGGCTGCGCTGGCTGGCGCAGTGTGAACGGTTGCTGTGTCGGTCGAGCAGCAGCCCGAGATCCGGCAGGTCATCCGAAGTCCGCGACCAGTGAAGATTCACAATCACGTCGTAACGATGCTTGCTGCCGAAACCGGTGTACCAGAGGTAAAACATGATGAAGCATGTCAGGAGACCGCCCGTCACTGCGATCGGAAATCGCTGGGTGCCGGAAGCCATGCCGATCACGAGCACCGCCAGAATGTAGGTCGTGTCCAGAGTGTCTCGCAGAATGTTTCGGAAACGGACGACTGCGAACACCGCCATCATGCCGAACGCAGTGACCAGATTGTTAGACAAGATCATCATGACCAGCGAGACGAGCACCGGGATGACGATAAGCGAACTCACAAACGAACGGGAATATGAGAGACCCGAATGCGTAAGCATGTAGATCCACGCGATCGACTGGCCCAGCGCGAACGCGAGGAACAGTCCCAGAAGGACCGCCTGCATATCAAGCGGGGCGGCAGCATAGTCGCCTTTTAAGAAGACTTCAGGCATGTTTGAAATCGGAGTAAAGTGGGACTGACTGGCATTTGCGCGCCAGCTCCTTGATGCGCTCAGCCCGGCGACCGGAATGTGCCGCACTTGGGACCGAAGCACCGAACGGGGAAAACAGGCCCTCCCCCATCAGCGCGACCCCATCAACAAATTTGGCGGCGGAACCCTGATGCAGACCGAACGATCTTACCAGCTGGCTGAACCACACCGGGAACCGTCCGGTGAACTTCAATTCCAGCACCGCCATGTTGCCGAAAACGCTGTAAGGTTGATCCAGTTCCGCTTTGAGTTCGGTCGTCTGGTCGACGCTACACAGCGTCTGCCGGTCAATGGTCACGCGAATCGTGTTGTCATCCGGCTGGACCCAGGCCTCACGCCGGTAGGCGACGTGAGCCTTCGGTTTGGCATTGATAGTAGTCGCAAGCTCGACGAACCGCTGGATCGCCATGTGATGGCTCGGGTCGGCCGAAACCAGCTGGGAAGGAGCTGGGAACTGCCCGCCCAACACCTGTTCCACCGCCTCGCGCTTCACGGCACCGCGCTGCTTCAAAATGGCGTTGTTCATCCGCCGCTTGATCTCGAAATATACAGGCGCGTTGGGACGGTTCTCGTAAAACCTGAGTCGCAGCTTGTAGCGGTTCTTGTCCCCGTTGATCGTCCCCCAGTAGATCCGCAAATCATCGGAATCGAGATAAAGACTGTGAACCGGATAGGAGAGATCGGCCTGCGTCGCGCCGAACTCGTCAATTTCCAGATAGGAACTCACGAAGTCACGAACCGCGAGCGCGACATCCTGAGGAATGATGTATTTCTGCTCCAGACGGGTGAGCTGTAAATCGTGCGGTTGTCGCATATCTCTTTAGTTACTGTCCCGAACCGGCGCACCACCGGGCGTTAACCGGGCCTCCCGCGAAGGAACTGAACGTCACACCAATGTTACATTCGTGTCAAATCACGACCTGCCCGACAGGGCTGGAGGCTAGCTGTTCAGATCAATGGCTGCAACCGAGGCAAATCAGTTGTGGCCGTTCGGCCAGAGGCAATTAGTTTGAGCACTTTAAATGCCACCGAATGGCCTATCAATCAAGTGAATATCTTTCTGCGCTTGTTCCAGACACGGCATACGAACCGCCATTCGTTCGTAAAACCTGAATGTGTAAAATCAACAAACCGTGGCAGTCCCTTAGGCGACCCGCACGCTTGCGGCAGCGTCGCGGTTTTGTGCTGCCGTCGAGGATTTGGTTTGAAAACCAGGGACGCGGGTGACACAGAAAAAGATCGAGCAACGCTTCAGGGAGCGTTCGGCGCGGACGGCGTTCTAGTGAAGCGCTGAGTTAATCCGCTGTCTTGAATTTGGCGGAGACGGGGAAGCCAGCGTTTCCTAGAGTTGTTCACCAAATAACTCGCTCTGAGAGAGCAACGTTGCAGTCAGTAGAATCAACTGCAGAATTTGTCTCATCGGGATTTCGTTGTTCAATCTGAATACCACCACCCACGAGCTATGCAATAACCGGTTCAGATCAAGAGAAATTCGGTTCACACTCCATCGTCCAACTGAGACGCCAGGAATTCCTCCAGAGAACGCAGCTTGTCGGTATTGATCAAATCAGCTCCAACTTCGTTTTGCACGGCCCACGAACTTGGGACATCGGGTGAGCCCCAAAAGCGAATGCGTCGACCCGCATTGTGAACTTCCGAGACGAGTTCCTTCAACTTATCAAGTTCGACTGCCGGAATCTCCCCATCGCCGCGCCACTTAAAATGATTTTGCCAGTTGTCGCTAATCAGCGGCATCAAATCGGCCGGCGGCAGGCTGTCTAAATCGCTCAAACGCCCATCGATTGCAGCCAGGCGAACGGTTTCAGACTTCACTTTCTCAAACGGTCGATTGCCCGAAATGATGATGGTGATCGCGTTCGTGTGAATGCTACCGCTCTCGAATCGCGTGAGAATGTTCTCATGCTTCGCGAGCACGGTCTTGAGTTCTTCGTACGTGGTGTCCGCGTCGGATTTGAAATCAATCAGCAGCGTGAACTGCGGCCCGTCGCGGTAAACCCTTCCGCTATTCGCCACGACGCGTTCACGCAGTGGTTTGAGATAAAGAGATTCCAGCGTTCGGCCCGGCTGAACCTTGTCCCGGTCATGCGCTACAAGGAGTTCGCCATCCACCAGCCACACGTCCGCTTCCACGCTGCAGAATCCGTAGCTAAGCGCGTCAAGCAATGGTCGCTCATGCTCGTAGTCGTTGTGCGAGTGCGCGCGGGCGAGAGGTGTTGGTAAGGTGGCCTCCGCGCCATCGACGGGGAGTTGCGTCGTGCAAAAAAGAAAAACGCACAACCAGCCGCGTGCGAATGAATGTGCGTTCATAAGATTGGATTCAAATATGGGTTCGTTTTTTTCCTGCGGAGGATGTTCTTCGCAGGTAGCGCAGATTGATAATCTGCGCTACGGCTGGTTAATTCAATTCTTCGCCCAGTAGTCTATGACGAACACATCATCCAGAACCGGACCGAGCTTCGTTCCAAAAGCCTTGTGATCCTCGTGCGGCAGATAGGCGGCGCGGCCCTCTTCACTGTCAAATGAAAGGATGAAGCAGTGAGTGAACCCCTTGTCGTGTTTCTCCGGGCTGTTGTTGGTGCCCCATTCGAATTCTTTGATCGAAGGAATTTTCTTCTGGAGCGAGGCAAACGCTTCGACGATTTCTTCAAGCTGTTTGTCGGTGGCGCCCTCCTTAAATTTGAAACACACGACGTGTCGGAGAATCTTTTTACTTTCTTCGTGGTGATCGGCTTGGGTCATGACGGTGGATAATGTGAAAACCGCAACGAGCGCGGCGCAGATTATTAGAAATGATTTTTTCATAAGGCTGAGCGTGATCTTAAGCATCGGGACTCAATTGGAGCAAGCTCGGTGGTGTTCGTGTTTCCGGCAGCTTGCCGAAAAATCTTTGGGACGCGGAGTGACAGTGAGCTCTCGGGGCCGGCAGCGCCCGAGCACATTGCGGGCGACTCACGTGCAATGGCCTCCCGATTTCGCTCCCTTTGCTCGCAGCTGTCGACGGAGTCAGGTCAAAACACTCTGGCCCAGGTCACTTTCAGATACCGGCTTTCGCCGCAGTTCGACATGATCGGGTGGTCGGGCCCGGCTCCGGTCCGGTCGAGAAACTGTAGTTTTCGGGCCTGCCGATGGGCGCCTTTGATGACCATTCGCTCGAAGTCTTCCTCATTCACCAACCCGGAGCACGAGCACGTGACGAAGAGGCCGCCGGGCTTGACCAGTGAGATCGCCAACTGGTTCAGGTCTTCGTACTTGTGGCGGCCGTCGTCGTATTCTTCCCGGTCTAAAACGAACTTCGGTGGATCGAGCACCACGACGTCCCACTTTTCAGAATTCTGCTGCATCTGACGCGCGTAACTAAACGCGTCGCAGTGCACCCAGTTGATCCGTGCCTGATTCAGGTTTGCGTTCTTCTTTGCTTGTTCGATGGCTTTTTCGTCGAGGTCCACTCCGGTGACTTCGGCAGCAGCACCACTGATGGCGGCGGACAACGAAAATCCGCCGGTGTAGCAACACAAATCCAGCACCCGCTGACCTTTGACCAGAGTGGCAAAATGACGTCGGTTGTCGCGTTGATCGCAGAAAAATCCGGTCTTATGGCCTTCGCTGAAATTGACTTCATAGCGAATCCCGTTTTCGCGGATCCGCACGGAGCGAACATCGTCACTGAGCTTGGGATTAATCTGGATTCGTTCCAGATGCGCGATAGCGGGATCAACATCCACGACCGCCCGCTTCGTGCCCAGTCGTTCGTGAAGTTTGGGCAACCACTTCGGGAGGCGGGTGTAGATGCCGAGGCTGTGCACACTGATGCTCAGTGTGTCGCCAAATTTGTCGACGATCAGTCCGCTCAGCGAATCGCCGTCCGAATGGATCGCCCGAAAGGCGTCGGTAGTTTCCGGCAAATTAAGCGTGACCAGCCGGAGATCGAGAGCGCGATCCATCAGCTCGTCGAAGTAGGACTCATCGATCGTTTCCTGACCGTGATGAATCATCCGGAGGCGCACGCGACCGGCCGGGTGATACATGCCGTGGCCGAAAAGCTGTCCTTCCTTGTCGTAGACATTGACCAACTGACCGGGCATGGCGTCGGGCGAAACCGACTTCACCATCGCCGCGTAGACGGTCGGGTGATAGCTGAAGTATTTCATCTGCACCCAAGGCTGTGACCAGCTCTCGCTTCCCGGCGGCGGCGCGCTGGTTCGAGTGGGCTGTTGGCGGGGTCGGTCGCCAGATCGGGATGCATACGGTCTCGGCATGCGCTTGGCGTACAACGGCGACGGGTCCGGTGCAATAGCGAAAGCGGCCGTCATAATTTGAGGAAACAGCGACTGCCCCCGCTGAACGGCGACAAAACGTGACAATTTTTGTTTGTTCTCGCCTGTATTTGATCGCTGTAACGATATCGAAAACGGTTAACAACTCATTGTGTTTCACCGTTGACGCTGGGTTTTTGGCGGACCTACAGTTTGCGCTGCTTCGACTGATATGACCCGACAACAAATATTTATGATGGAAGGCTATTGCGCGAAATGTAAGAACCGGAAGGCATTTGCCGAAGGCTTCGAGGAGACCGCGAAAAACGGCCGGGTGGTCATCAAGGGCAACTGCGAATCTTGCGGCACGGAGATGCTCAAGATCGTCGGTGAGAACGGGGAGGGTAACACTGAGTTCAGAGTGCGGACTTCCACGCCCGAAACCGACGGACAGGCCGACGGGTAGGCGGCGTCACGATTCCGGCCACAAGCCGCCTTCCAACTCCAGCAGCGTGATTAACTTCTCGTCTGCGGCGGGAAACTCGAACCCGCCCAGCTCTTCCCTATCCACCCATCTGAAATCCTGGCATCCCACGGCTTTCAGGATTCCCGCTTTCAACCGACATTTGAAAAACTGCAGGTGAACGGTTTTCTCGGGATAAGTGTGTTCAACTGATTCGACCAGTTCGAGATCGCTGACCTGGATTAAAAGCTCTTCTGAAAGTTCCCGATGGAGGCATTCCTCAAAGGATTCATTGGGCTCGCGTTTGCCGCCGGGAAACTCCCACAAGTTGGCGAGATGCCCGGTCGTGGGACGTTGGGTGATGAGCAATTTGCCTTCGTGAAAAACCAGTCCGGCCGCAACTTCGACGACCTTGTTTGCCGTCGGTTCACTCACCTGCCGATGGATTTGTAGATGAAGCCGAGTTTTTCCATCTCGGCGGGGTCAAAGAGGTTGCGGCCGTCGAAGAGGATTGGGTGGGAGAGGTTTTTCTTCGCCTGCGCCAGATCAAGTTCTTTGAACTGCGGCCACTCGGTCGCAACCACCAGAGCGTCGCAGCCTTCGGCTACGCTGTCCATATCATCGACGTATTCCACATCGGGCAGGAGGTCTTTGGCCTTCTCCATCGCCTGCGGATCATACACCCGCAGTTTAGCGCCTTCCTTGAGCAATCGCT
>Ga0209390_10000977_pt1 | contig 56602 bp, 54 predicted proteins | sample BON01_FD_187212 | JGI IMG/M metagenome (GOLD analysis project Ga0209390, IMG submission 187212) | Freshwater microbial communities from Lake Bonney liftoff mats and glacier meltwater in Antarctica - BON-01 (SPAdes) (version 2) | ecosystem: Environmental > Aquatic > Freshwater > Ice > Glacier...
GTGTAGGCGTAACCGGCCAACTCTATCTGGGATGGGCCCGTTTTTTAGACCAGCAGGAGCTTAAAATAAGCGATGGAATGCGGACATGATTTTGTTTCTATGCGTTGGTTCTGGAAGCGCTAACCTCCGTTTGTAGAGGGTTTCCGATTTTGTCTCTGGAGCGCAAGGCCCGGATGGTCTTGGAGCGCAGCGCAGGGGCCTGCGCAGGCCTCTAGTGGAAGAGAAACAATCGGTCGACGGAAGGGGGTGGTTCCTTGTGGTGGTTTTCATGCGGCTTTCCCCATTTCTGTTGCCGGGATTCCGGGCTTCCGGTTCGTCTCATAAACAAGCGCCGGTGTTTTGTTAGCCAGAGCCTGGCGCGGACGCCAGGTGTTGTATCGCTGGATCCACTTCCCGATTCCGGCCTCCAGATCGCTGATTGTCGCGTAGCCCTTGAAATAGATGTCCTCGTATTTCAGACTCCTCCAGAGCCGCTCGATGAACACATTGTCCATCCGCCGGCCCGTCCCATCCATACTTCCGGCAATCCCCATGCCTTCGAGTCTTCCCGTCCATTGCGGCTGAACCAGTCCATCACCGCGCACAGGTAGGCATGCCCGTGCGGCATTGGCACATACGTGATGTCCGCGCACCACACTTCGTCGCCCCATGAATCGAGTTCCTCTCTTGCGGGAATCATGATGCACTATGCCGATGATAATTACCGACTCTCTGGCACACCGCGTATCTTGTTTGGCGGCGCATTTCCTGGCCGCACTGGTTTTATCACTTGCTTTACTAGGTCTAAATGGCTGCTCCACAAGACCACTATCCTCCGCATCGTCCGTGTCGGAGCGGGATCGCACGGTGCAACTCCAGATTTTCTTGGATTCCCGGCAATTCGGACCTGGTATCGTGGATGGCCGATCCGGCGAGTTCACCGCCAAGGCTCTCGCGCTTTACAATCAGTCCCGAGGCCTCCGTCAATCTGCAGAGCCCGATGTCAGCGCGGTTTCCCCATATACGACTTACACCGTGACGGCAGAGGATCTCGCAGTTCTCGGCACGATGGCGGTGGAACCTGCGGAAATCGCCCTTCAAAAGCGATTGCCTTACACGAGTCTAGGCGAACTACTGGGCGAGCGTTTTCACACGAGCCAAGGATTTTTGGCGGAATTGAATCGCGGCGTGCTTATTGATTCCCTTCCTGCGGGCTCAAGTGTGACCGTCCCGAATGTCCACCGGCCTTTCCGAGTGCACCGATTTCCTTCTGGCTACACGGCAGCATCACCGGCAGTGACGGCGACTCGAAGTGTGTTCGTTGACACTAGTCTGAGGATGTTAGAAGTCCGGGATGGCGTCAATGTCATCGCTGCCTTTCCTATTACCCCGGGGTCCAGCGAGCACCCGGCACCTGTCGGTGAATGGAGGATCGTGGGTGCTGTGCCATGGCCTTGGTATCGCTATGATGAAGGCGTGCTGAAACGCGGTGAGCGGACGGATGCGTTTTTCATGTTCTCTCCCGGACCTAACAGCCCTGTGGGCATTCTCTGGGCCGGATTAAATCGTCCCGGCGTGGGAATTCACGGCACGTCATCCCCCGACACCATTGGGCGATCTGGAAGCCACGGATGCATTCGCCTCGCAAACTGGGATGCCGCGAGTTTCTATTCCTTGATACGTAAAGGGGTGCCGGTAACAATCCGATAATGATCCGAAAAATGTCTTCAACTGCGAATACCTCCATGCAAACGGCTGGCGGCTGGAACTTCGATAATTCCTACACCCGGCTGCCGGGGGTCATGTTTTCGGAATTTGAACTCACGTCCGTGCGCGCGCCACGGATCGCGATCTTCAATCATGCGCTCGCAGAATCCATGGGCCTGGACGCGAACGCAGTCAACACGCCCGCAGGAGCGATGATATTTGCCGGCAATGCGGTGCCGCCCGGAGCGGAACCGATCGCCCAAGCATATGCCGGCCATCAATATGGGAATTTCACGATGCTCGGAGACGGTCGCGCCGCGCTGATTGGCGAGCACCTGACTCCCGACGGAGTGCGTCTGGACATCCAATGGAAAGGTACTGGACCGACCTCGTATTCCCGACGAGGGGATGGTAGAGCAGCGCTCGGGCCCATGCTGCGCGAGTATATCATCAGCGAGGCCATGCACGCACTGGGCATCCCGACGACCCGCAGCCTTGCGGTGACAGTAACCGGCGAGAGGGTCGCTCGTGAGATGTCGCTCGCCGGGGCCGTACTCACGCGCGTCGCCGCGAGCCACATCCGGGTTGGGACATTCGAGTTTGCTTCTTCTTATGGCGATCCTGCGATTTTAAAATCCCTCACTGACTACACCATCCGGCGGCATTACCCGGCACTGCTCGATCAAGAGAATCCCACACTTCGCTTTCTTGAGGCAGTGATTGACCGGCAGGCGGCGCTCTTGGCGCAGTGGTTGTTGGTTGGGTTTATTCATGGGGTGATGAACACCGACAATATGGCGATCTCCGGGGAGACTATCGACTACGGGCCCTGCGCGTTCATGGATACATACGATCCATCCACGGTTTTCAGTTCTATTGACCGGCATGGGCGCTATGCCTTTGGCAATCAGCCAAACATTGCCCAGTGGAATCTAGCCCGATTCGCGGAAACGCTGCTGCCTCTCATCGATCCAGACGAAAAACGTGCGGTGGAGGCGGCAACCACAGCCATCAATGCATTTCCGCAGCGATTTGATACGTGTTGGCGGAGCGGCATGCGTGCCAAGCTGGGAATCTTCAGCGAGGAGCCAGAGGACGTCCCACTCATGGATGCCTTACTTCGCTGGATGTCCGAGGAAAAACTGGATTATACGAACACGTTCCGAAGTCTAGGGGACAAAACGAAATCCGCCGTGTCGCCAGCATGGATGCAAGAGTGGCAGGCCCGCCTGGGGCGGCAACCGCAAGCCGCTGATGCTGTGACAGAGCGAATGCGTGCCCATAATCCCGCAGTGATCCCGCGCAATCATAAAGTCGAGGAGGCGTTGCAAGCAGCGGTGGAGTCTGACGATCTCTCGGTATTGCATCGCCTCTTGCGAGTGCTTGCTCATCCCTACGACGACGTGTTGGCAGAAGACGGAGAATTCCAACTTCCTGCCGGTCCCGATGGTGCAGGCTACCAAACGTATTGCGGGACCTGAGGTCAGCGTCCGCGTAGCCCGGAGACGGAAGTAAGAATTCCCGTAATCATTGAGTACGCCACGAGCCCCACGAACAGCGCGACGATAAGGATCGTGATCGGCTGAATGAGTGTGGTTAATCGTGCGATGCGATTAGTGAACTCCCGGTCATAGCGTTTCGCGCCACGAAGTAAGGCACCTGCAAGGTCTCCCGTTTGCTCGCCCACGGTGACGACATCGATAAGCACATCCGGAAAAAACGGATGGTTCCGCAGGGCGGATGTGAGCGAACTCCCCTCACCTACGCGCTCAAGGATGCGTCCGAGGACTCCTTTGAGATAAAGATTCGGCGTGGCCTTTTGCAGTAACGCGAGGCTGTTGATTAACGTCACCCCATTCGATACCAATGTGGCAAGTGTTTGCGAGAATTCTGCAAGATACTGCGTGCGCAAAATAGACCCGACCAGCGGCAGATCCAGCTGCACTCGGTCCCAAGTCATCTGACCTTTTGGAGTTTTCCTCCATGTGGTGAAAGCAACGGCAGATGCCACCATGAGAATGATCACGGCCCACCAATAGGCACCGAAAAATTCACTCACTCCGATCAGCAGGCGCGTCATGAGCGGCAGTTGCTGGCCCGTGCGACTGAGTAGCGACGTGAGTTGCGGCAACAGAAAACTCACGAAGATGATGAGCAATACGATGCCTGCGGAAAAGACGATACTCGGATAAACCAGTGCCATCGACACACGCTTGCGAAGCTCGGTCATGACGGCGAAGTGCTCGGCCTGGCGTTTGAGGATCTGTGGCAATGCGCCCGCGGCTTCCCCTGCGGCAACCATGCTACAGAACAACTCGGAGAAACAATTGCGGCATCGGCGGAGCGCGTTGGAAAAGCTCACTCCGTCGCGCACCTGCTGCCGCAACCATGCCGCGACCGGCTTCAATGATGACTTTTCCTTTCGGGACTCAATCACCCGCAGCGCGGGTTCCAGTTGCAATCCTGCATCCAGAAGCTCCGAGAGTTCCTCGGTGAAAAGTAAAATTTGAGATGCTGATAACCGGCGGATATTACCCAATCCACCGGTGGGTTCTGCAGAATCGGGGGTGCTTCCGCCGGAAGCGGCACCATCCTGTCTTACAATCGAGACGGGACGCAGAGTCCTTCGCCGGAGGATATCATACGCTTCTGCCTTGGAACGTGCATCAAGCGATCCCGACTCGATGCCGCCCGTGGCATCGGCTGCTTTAAATTCAAATGTCGGCATCGCGGAGATCAGCAATTATTCGTCGAGGCTCGCCACGTCTGCGGCAGTCACGCGAAGCACTTCCTCAATGGACGTTTTCCCTTCGATCACACGCTTCCATCCCGAGGTGCGTAGCGAAACCATACCTTCGTCAACAGCAAGTTGCCTCATCGCGCGGAGCGGCGCCCGCTGCTGGATGAGATCCTGCATGGCATTGCTCACACGACAAATTTCATAGAGCGCGCTTCGCCCGCGGTAGCCGGTATGACGGCATTCATCGCAACCCGCAGGGCTGAAAATCTTGTCCTGCTGCGCGATGGGGAATCCAATTTCTGAAAGAAATTCGGGTGCATACGTAGCGGGTTGTTTGCAGTGCGGACAGAGCTTTCGCACTAACCGCTGGGCGATAAATGCACGGACCGACGAGCCGATGAGGAACGGTTCGACGCCCATATCAATGAGTCTGGTGATGCCCCCAACCGAGTCGTTCGTGTGGAGCGTGCTGAAAACCAGGTGGCCGGTGAGCGCAGATCGAACCGCGATTTCAGCGGTCTCAAGATCCCGCATTTCGCCGACCATGATCACATTCGGATCGCCACGCAACACGCTGCGGAGGGCATTTGCAAACGTGAGGTTGATCTCGGGACGGACTGCAATCTGAATCACTCCGGGCAGCTTATGCTCCACGGGATCTTCGATAGTTACGATCCGCCGTTCTTTTACGTTCAGTGATGATAGAAACGTGTAAAGGCTCGTCGATTTTCCACATCCGGTGGGGCCAGTTACGAGGACAATACCGTTGGGCATCGCCAGCAACTCGCGCACGATTTTCTCGTTCTCACTGTCGAGACCCAACAGCGCGAAATCGAATTGTTCCTGACCCAGCAAACGGAGACTAATCGTTTCGCCGGTGACAGACGGGATGGTTGCGACGCGGACATCGATTGATTGCCCAGCAAACTCCAAATTGATTCGGCCATCCTGCGGCATGCGTCGTTCGGCGATATCGAGATTTGCCATGATCTTGATTCGGGAAAGCACGGATGCTTGAAGCACCTTTATATTTGGAGGCACGGGAACTTCATGCAGGACGCCATCGATTCGGCAGCGAATCCGGAGGTCCGTGCCAAGCGGTTCGACGTGAATATCTGTCGCCCTCTCAGCCAAAGCCTCACGCATGATCTGATTCACAAACTTCATGACCGAGGCCTCGGAATCATCGCCATCGAGCACATTGACCTCCTCCACATTGTCGCGCTCGAATTCCTCTTCGCGACCTTCCAGGAGCTCTTCAAATGTCTCGGCACCGATGCCATATTGCTTGCGCAGCGTGGACAGGATGAATTTCCGCGTGGTCATCACGAACCTCACGCGCCCTGCAACATGCCTGCGCACGGCAGCCCGGGCGAAGTGGTCAAATGGATCGTAAGTGGCAATAACAACCAAATCCGGCGTGTGCTCAACCACCACGAGTTGATAGCGCAGCGCCAGCCTTGCTGGCAGTTTCTCGCCCGTCGCGCTCCCTAATCCTTCCTCACTGGACGCGTCAAACCATTGCATTCCGATGCCGGCCGCGATGCGTTTCAAAAATGGCTCCTCTGGCACTGCGGCATTATCCAGAATGCCACGCACGGGAGAACGCTGGCCGTCCAATGCCTCCACCGCGGCACTTTTCCAGTCCGGCGAGAAATCCCCAACCGCGTCTGAAAGAATTGCTACCAATTGGGAGTCGGCAAAATTCACCATGTGATTTCACCAAACGGCTTTTCCGGGGAGGGACCGAATGACGGGACCGTCGGAACATTTCCTGGCGCCAAGGGAGCGACTTCATCGTAAATGCCATCGCGAAAGCTGCTATTGGATCGCTCAATAAAGTTTGCCTGCTCCAACGTTTCATCGGAGTCGATGATGAACGGCTGGATCATGACGATGAGCTCGCGACGAACGGTATCCTTTTTTGTCGATGCAAATGCGTATCCCAACAGCGGAATGTCCTTGAGGAAGGGAATACCCGTTTCCACGCGCTGCTCTTGATCGGTGATTAGACCGCCCAGAATGATCGTGTGACGGTTTGGCACGGTGACTGTCGTGGTCAGCTCCTGCGTCCCGATGACAGGCACTTGGTTATTTGATATCTCAACCAGTTCCTGAATGTTGTCATTCTGCTGGGCAATGGTGAGCGTGACCTCGTCCTTTGAATTGATCAGCGGGATAACCTCAAGTTTGAGGACCACATCTTTGTATTCGATGTTTGAGGTGACGGCATTTGAGTTATTATTATTTGCCCCGCCATTAACGACAGAAGTGAGCGTGCTCTGCGGAACCGGGACTTGCTGACCAGAGCTGATGACGGCTTTTTGATTATTCGCCGCATATACGACCGGACGAGAAATAATCTGGAAACGATTTGTTGATGCGAGGGCACGGGCAAAGATATCGACACTGTCACCAATGGTGCCAAAGACGGTGAGTCCGGATGCAAGTGGGAGCGCTGCCCCAGCGAGTTGGTTGGCTGCCTCTCCTGCCACATTAATGGCGTTAGAAGCTCCCGGGAGCAAATCAATCCCGGCGTTCCGATTGCTTAAAAGGTTGGCGATGTTTGCAGATGTCCCCTGCCCTAGAATCCGGACGTCACCCGTGCGAATGAGGTAATCAATGCCTGCCTCGATACCGTCGCCCAGCGTCAATTGCCCGATTACCACAGCGAGATACACCTGCTTTGGTCGCTGATCCAACATGTCAATGACGCGGGATGCCTTGTCTCTGCTTTCTGGCGGGCCGATTACAATGATTTTGTTCGAGCTCCGGTCCGCGATAATGCGAACCTTTCCGACGCTAATGGATTCCGGTGCGGTGTCTTGGGTGGGTGCGCTGAGTCGATCCGGTTTACTTCCACCACCTGAAGCACCCGCCGTGCCGTTGTCCCCCGGGTTTGATCCAGGTCCTCTCCCTGTGGTTGCGCCTGTCCCTGTTGTTCCCGTGCCACCGGCGGTCGCTTCGACTTCCTCATCACCTTCAGCGAGCAGATTCCCGAGCACAGGAAGGATGTCTCCCGCGGAGGCAAAGCGCAGTTGTTTTTCGAGTGGATCGTCGAAAGAAACTGCCACATCGAGATTGGCAATGAGCCCCTTTACATAAGCCATCCGACCCTCCGGCGCGACGATCATGATCCGGTTGGTTCGGGGATCCGCGATGATCTGGACTTTTTGGCCGACACTAGCAGTTGCAACGCCTGCCGCCGGAGCAGGCGCTTGAGCCGGGGCTTCTCCCGGAGTCGCCAGATTACCCGCAGGTGCGGCGGGACTGCCGGCAGGAGCGGAGATCTGCTCCGATTCGCCCTCAAAAAGGCTATTCAAAATCTCAGCAACACGCTCGGCATCCGCGCGCTGGAGCTCCACAAACTCCGTGGCCGTACGACCACCCTGCACGTCAATCAACTGCCTGAGTCCAATCATTCGCCTTACCAGCGGGATATTTTCTGTGATTACGAGGGCGTTAACGCTGGGTACCGGCACAATGCCTCCAAACGGCCGGACCACCACATATGAATTAAAAACCGCCTGAGCCTCGTCGATTTTGATGTAACGAAACGGCATGAAAAAACTCACGATCCCTTCGCCCTCGGGAAGTTGTGAGACATCGGTGTAAAGCGGGATCGATTCGCTTCGGGCCTGTTTGGTCGGACCGAGAAGTTTGGACGTGCGGTCGTCGACCGGGATCATCGTGTAACCGTTAAGAATCAAAGCGGCTTCAATCAGCGCAATGGCTTCCTTCCTCGTCACGGTTTGGTTTACAGAAATCGATAAATTGGGTCCCGCCAAACCTGAGTCCAATATGAGCCGCTTATTGGTGAGCGTCTCATAAAAGCCAGCCACCTCGGCGACAGGATTATTAGGCATCTGGAGCGTCACTGCATCCGATGCGTTCGGTTGGGCAACGAGGGGCGGAATCCCCAACAGGAGCAGGATGGCAAAAAGGGCAGGCGGGAGGTTTTTCATATGCAGGCTATTCACGGGTGCGAATCAATGTGCGTCGAATGACGCGGGCAGGTGGCGCGGGCGACGGCGCAACGTTTCTCTGAGGCATATTTGCCATCGGTGCGGGGGCAACCTGTTGCCCATTGGTCGAATTGGCAGCCATGGGAACTCCCTCGGCTGTGACGTTGAGCGACTCTGAATCAAAGCGCAGCGAGGCCTGCTCCGCGCCGAGACGGATGACAGCCGATGAATTTCGAGCATTCGACTGTTGATCCACGGATACGAGTTCGATCTCCCCGGCCGGGCGACCTGGGGCTAGAATCATCCGTGACAGCGAACTCCTGTCCAAAAGAAATGCCACCGGGGCACCGTCGATCACGGCCACACCAGTGAGCGCAAAACGCTGCGCCAAGCCTGCGGATTCCTCGACGACTTTGGTTTCAACCACGAAGGGCGATCTTTTCCAAATCATCTCATAACGTTCCAACGGGGCTTGCTGAGGCTGAAACGGCGGCTCCTCAGCAATAAGGGCCGCTCCACCCAATATTCCAAAAATCCCTAGCAAATTGAACGCGCGTGCAAATTTCATGCCTTGTCTCCCTCCTCAACTCCGCCGCGAAATAGCTGACGCAAACGGATTCGCAGGATCATTCCCGCGCCGTCTTCGCTTTGCTTCAGGTTGAAACTTTGCACGGATATGAACTTCCCCGGTCCTTGGGCAGATTGCAACCACCGAACAATTGCCTCCAAGCTTCCCCGCAACGTGAGGTCCATCGGCGTCGCAACCCAATCCCCAAGCTGCTCGGCTTCGAGGAGTTGTTGATTTTCAATTGCGAGGTTGAACTGGCGCGTCTCGCGCTGGATCCGCTCGGCGAACTCGGAGTCGGTCGTTTGGCCTGCGTATGTCGGCGCCTGATTTTGAGCCAACCACTCCGCACGCGTCTCCCAATAGGGTCGCTCCAAGACCAATGCCTTCAGTGACCCGGTTTCGATATCCAGCTCCGCCAACTGCCCACGCGACGCTTGGATTTCCGATGAAAGCCAGCGCATCACAAAAATATTAAGCACGACTAGCAGGATGACACCAAAGGCAATCCCCAGACGTTTTTCTGTGACCGTGAGCAACCTCATAATGTGTTGATGGCCCCCCTCATTTGAAACCGGGCCGTGCTGTTTGGCAGAAGCGACGGGGGCGACATCTCCCACGAAACATACCAAAGTTCGTCAGCGGATTCAACCGATTCAAAAAACCGCGATGCCAGAGTGACTGACGTCGCCTCACCCTCGACCAATACTTCTCCATCGTTCATCGTGAGCGTGGTGAGGCGAATGCCCGAATCCGGCATGTTTTTCACAAGCTGCAGGAGAATTTCGAGGGGATATTGCTCGGGCTCCGCCGTGGCAGACACCAATTGCCAAGACCGGCTGACGGGGGCAAAGGTCGACACCTCCGCCGCAAGCCTGTCCCGCTCGGACGCCATCATTGCTGCCCGGACCTTCATCACACCGATGGTTGCAACTGCCGCGAGGACCAGCGTGAGATACGCGGCGGCAGAGGCGTAGATCAATTGCCGGATCTTTTTCGCCCGCTGAGACCGGTCAATGCCCTGCAGCGTGGACGGGGGTTGCCATTCGGCAGGTTTTTCCGGCCATATTGGACGGAGGAATTCCGCGCGGGATGTCGCCCACCGGGCGCCGTCGGGCAATACGATATCGCGCTCGCGCATTTCTCCGCCCGGATCATGCCAATCCAACCATTGTGGCACCACAGCTTCTGCTTGAAGCTGGGTTAAAAACAGCCGGATCCAGAGCGAGAGTTCGCTATCTGAGGCGTCGGCGTGCATTGTTTCCCAGACGGCGACGACGGGTCCCCGCGTGACGCAGACAACAATATCATCCCCCTCCCGCCAAACAGTAGCTGCATTGGCAGGCAAATTCAGCAGCAGCGGGCTTGCTTCAAAGTAGCGGTAATTGAGGCCCGCATATGCAGCCGGAAGATCTGCTGGAAATAACGAAGCAGCCACCAGCGATCTCCCATTTTCTTCTCCGATCGTGCGCAGGGAAATACTGGTTGCGCCCGCCTTGGGTGCAGGCAAGCCACTTAACTCAAGCTCCAGACGCACCGCGTCCGCAAGTTCGTCGCCCTGGACCGTAGGTACCCATAGTGCAGCAGATACGACCAGTCGCGCAGGCATCGCCAACAAATCGCTATTTGATTCAGCGGGCGGCACGATCACGTGGATGTGAGCCGGAGTTGTAGGAACAGCAGGAGTTGGAGCACCAGCCTCCGGCAGATCCCAGACTTCCCAAGTAGGACCAAGGGGACGCAACAGACGGCGCATGACGGCACGGGAGCGTTTCATTCTTCCTCCCAGCTAATTAACTCGGGAGGATTTCCCGCTTCCGATGCTCGGGCGACCACGGCAATCGCATAGATCACCTTGCCAATAGTAGCCAGGCTGGTAATACGGACAGGGTCGGCGGTCACGGTGAATGTTTCTTCCAAAGCAGCTAATTGGATCTCGCTTAAGCCTAATATGGCGCGAAGATCCGCGATATTCGATAGCCGTAAATCGTCCTCAGTGCCAGCTAGTTCGTCAGATCCATTTCGCAGTTCGATCCACTGCGACGCGATAGTTTCCGGCAGCCCCCCGGCGACCACCAACCAATCAAGCGGAGCATCGTGGATATCGAATCGATCACTGGAAAAAACCGAGAAGTGCCGCCGCCACGCTGGGAACTGTGTGGCGACCACGTCCATCCCGCGCACCCGCTCCATCTCAGCGGTTGATACAAATGGCCGATTCTGTGGCAGCGAGAATCGCGATTGACCAAGTAAATCCTCACGTTCCGCCCCATTCAGAGACCGCAGGTCATCTTCATCCACCCAGTCGTAAAGCGAATCCACAATCGAGCTGATTTCTCGATTTGGAACATCCCAGCGCGTGAAGATTGCTTTGAGAATCGGGCTGGCAGGCTCCTGAAGCGCGCGATTAATATTCAGCCGCGCATTCTCACTCTCGATGGTGACAACCAGCGATCGGTTATCGGCAAATTGCTGCCGTAAGAGCGGGTCGCCGCGCTCAATACCGGGGTGTAATGCCAGCGCGATGCCCGTAAGAGCCATCTCGCGCGCCTCCACGCGCATCGACTCAAACCGCTCATCGTCCAAATCGTATTCAACCAACCGGACGACGACAAAAATCGACAGCGACAGAATCCCGACACACCACAACGTGAGCAACAATGCGCTCCCGGCCTGCCTGAGAATCCTGCTCACGCGCACGGTCATTCAGTTCCCCTCCCCGGGCGGTTGGAGGATTACGGGCGGAATCCAAAATGCGAGCACATCCGTCACCCCATTCGACCGCTCCATCGTAAGTTCCACCAAACCGGGGCGGCCCACGTTGGGCTCCCAGGTTTCAGACATATTCAAGTCATTCACTGCGGCAAATCGCCACCGGATCCGACGAATGTCCGGAAGCAGTGGAGTCCACTCTGCCGCGTCCAATTGAGCATCTCGTTCCTCCGCTCCCTCAGCCGATGAATACCGGGCAATCGACATGCAAATCATCCCGGCTCCATCGGGAGCACCAGTGAGCGCAACAGCCATGCTCTCGTCCGCACCATCAGACGTAGGAAGAATCGGAGGTGCCGGGTCGACGAGGAGTTCGACAGACGACCCCAGCGAGCGCCAATTTCGCACGCGAAGTTCAATGGATGCGTTCGGTGGCAGGTTAGTGAAAAACGTCCGGAGAAAACGCTGGAATGCATCGAACCGCTTCGCCTCGAGTTGTGCCTCTACAATTTCTCCAGTCACCCGGTTCGTCGCTGACACCACGGAAAAAATCCCCCCTGCCAACAAGAAAAAAATCGCGGTCGCAATGAGGACCTCAATCAAAGAAAAGCCACAGGCGCGACTCATGGCCTATACTCCAAATGCGAAAGCTCCCATTCCTGAGGCTCGCCCCGATCCATCCAGCGGGCCGTCACCGAAACCTTCCAGAACCCGGTGAGCACGGTCGCGTCTTCTTGTCGAATCTCCTCGGGGGTCACAAGTTCCTGATACGTGACACCATCCGCATTGGCATCTGCCTTCGCAGTAAACTCGCGCGCCGGACGATTGGAGAGGATGGCAAGCCTACTTTGCAGTTCGCCACGTATGAGCGATTCCCGCTGCATCGTGCGCGCAGCGCCGATGGTCGCATCTAATGCCAGCCCGATCCCGAGCACCGAAAAGCTAAAAACCGCCAGCGCAACCAAAGTTTCCGCAATGGTGAACCCCCTCACCCGACGACGCAAATCACAACGCATACCGTTCCTCCGCGACACGCCCGGTAAGAAAATCAAAATCGAGTTCGATCCATAGCTCATCGACTGCAAATCGGATCGTGATCGGGGTTACAGTTCCGATGGGCGAAAAATACCACATCTGTCCATCCAGCGGCACCCATTTGCGGCGAGGCCCCGGCACGGACACGTCGACGTTGGGAGGAAACGAAACCGATCGACCGGCCGACTCGACGTCTCCTTCGCTCAGGCCACCCGGCTCCATCCGGATCGCAATTCTGCGGTTCTCTCTAGCAGCCGCTGACCGCGTCTCAAGAGCAAATTCCGACACCGCCTGCACGGTCTCGCGCAATTCCCGCTCCTGCAACGACGCACCTACCAGCGGGACCATCGCCAGGAACACGACAACCACGATCCCCAATGCCAAGGCAATCTCCAAGAAAGTAAAGCCACACCGCAAGAGACGCCGCGGCCCGAAGGTCTTCATTTTGGCGGAGGTAAGTCGTCTTCACTCTCCCGGCGGTCCGGGCCCCACGAGTATAGATCAAACCCGTTAGCATTCCTCTTACCCGGAAAGTGATACACGTAAGGATTTCCCCATGGATCCAACGGCACGGATTCCAGCAACTGCCTCCACCGGCGGGGCGCCGGGTCTGTTGTCGGACGTTTCACCAAGCCCTCCAACCCCTGCTCGGTGGTCGGAAAGGTGTAATTTTGCATCTCATACAATTTCAATTGTGTTGAAATTGCCTGTACATCGGCATCGACCCGTTGTTCCTTTGCGACGTCCACGTTTCCTACCAAAAGGTAGATCGCCGACCCAACCAGCACGGCAATGATCCCGAGGACCAACATGATCTCGAACAACGTATATGCGACCGTAGAGGCATGACGGGAAAACGGCGAACGGGAACGGATCTGCATGAGATACATTGAATGCGGGCGGGAAGAAAAATCAAGCTGGGTTGCGCGCATGGGACAGCAGTATGCTCTCAATTAGTCGGCCAGCCGAGATCAATCGGGTCTGTAGAATCGACCTCTATCGGCACCATTATTTGTAGGGCTGCATCTCTCACCGAGCACCCAGGGGTGGCTGGTCGCAGGACCACGGTATTGTCTCCGGCACCAAGCACCCCGGATGGAATAAAAATAGCTCCGTCCCGCCAGCCGGCATAAATCACCCGCTGATCGGCAAGCCGCAGGTATCCTGGATCGGTAAGCGGCGGCGCGGTCGGCTGGATCGAGCCGATCAGCACATCATTGATCCACACTTCCACGCCATCCCCGAGCATCACTCCTTGGAATTTCGCCTTGAAAAGAATGGTTCCAAGGGATTCCTCAAATGGCACTTCAAATACCACACCCCCATCCAAGCTCGTCGGCTCTTCCTGCAAACTTGCTTCCAAAACATTGCCAAACCATGCGTCAGGGGGACTCAACTCGGCACGCCCCGAGAGCATCGCAGCTTCGATCATGCGTCCACCGACGATCAACCCCGGGATCGCCTGGTCCACCGCGACAAATGTCTCCGTGGGTTCCAGCCAATCGATCCGGACACGCGCGATCACCCGCTGGTCGCCGGAAATAATCAGGATGCCCCCCTGCGCAGCGAGACTCGCAGGCAGACGCATGGTCCGTTGACTCCAACCGGGGACGGCCTCAGATAGATCCTCAGACAGCGGAATTTCCGACCCGGTGCTGGTGCTTTTCCACCGCAATCCCACCGGTGCCGCTTCGGAATACTCGAAGATGGATGTGATGAAAACCTGCGAGCGGCCCTGAACAGGTGCCATATAGAACTCGGTGTGCCCAGTTCCATCGGGCGTCATCGATTGTTGTGGTGGTGCAATAAAAAGACCGGCCGTATCCTCCCAATCCGCAGTGCGCACGGGGAACGGCACCGTGACGCTATAATCTGTCGCGCGTGCAGGAAACGGCGCGATCCCAAGCGTCACCAAAATAATTGGCAACGCCACAAAAACAGAAATCGACCTTCGTAGATCACGGGGAGCGGAGGCGGCATTCACAAGATTGATCTGTTTATAGGCCAAAACTTTGCGTTTGGCGATGAGGTATTTTTCTTTCCTGTTGACGCATGCACGCACATGAACCTAGTTGCTGATATGCGGAAATTTTGCAGCCTGCGAAAGTGGTCGTTGGGATTTATCCTAGGCGTCGCGCTTACAACCGCTGGCGTGTCTCAAGTATTGATACCGCAGCGCGTGGGAAATGGTGTTATCGTTGAGGCCCCTTACGCCTCGACCGGGATTCTGGAGACGCGGTTTGGTCGATCTTCCTTCCGTGGATCCGGCACAATTGCCCGCGATCCTCGTTTGATTTTTACAGCAGCCCACGTGAGTTTCGATCGGGGTCGGTGGGCAGATGAAATTTCTATCGCTATCGCATGGAATGGAGGATCCGACGCACCGCTGGGGCGCTACCAAAGAATGCGGGGATATCGTTTTTTCAGCAGTTACGCGACCAATGTTGCACAGTATGGAGATGAGTCTGATGAGGCGTTTAACACCGATTTCCTGGTTGGCTTCACCACGCAATACCTCGGTAATGCGGTAGGGGTTAGATCTGATGGGGCGGGATATCTAGCGAACGGTTTGATACAAAAATTCATCCTCGGATACCCCGCCGAGCGGGATCGCGATGGGGTAAACGGGTATTACTACATGCATCGCACCGGCCCATTTAACACCGTTTTCACGCAGCTATTGGATGCTTACTACTACGTTCAGAATGTCTCCACGGGATCAGGGAACAGCGGAGGCCCGGTGTTTGAAACATCCAGCGGATCGGCCGTGCTGGCTGGAATTTTAATTTCAGGCACAGAGTTTACTGCAGGAGTCTATGCGATTGATCCTCCTGCTTTGAAGGTATCGAGCAATGCACTTAGCGCATTGAATAGCGCCCCGCCTGCGGCGACGCCCACGCCCGGTTCAAGGATGCCAGGCGCAGGATCTTCGCTTGTTTCTTCATTGGCACTCAATGAACTCAACGAACTACGCGAGACGCTGGTCGCCAGGATGGCACAAATCCGGAAAATTAAAAATCTTCAGGCTCGTGTCATCCAATTGCGACGGATTCGGACATTGCTCATGCAAGTGAATCAGCAAATCCAAGCCACCAGCTAGACGCCCCCTCTTGCGATTGCGCCATGAACCGAATTTCAGATTCTGCCCGGTGGAAACGTGTTCTTTTTCTCATTGCCGTCGGAGCCCTCGTAGGCTGGATGTTCATGTTTCTTATTCCGGAGCCGGATGCAGCTCCGGAGCAGATCCCAAAGTCTGCCAAGGATTCTTCAGCAGACGCTTCCGCACCAATTCAATCGGGCACTGGTGCTAATGCCTCGGACCCCGTCAGCATCCCTCCCCCACCAACGAATATGGACGCCATTCTGATAGCTCGCTTCGACGCTGCTGCGGCGCAGCTTGCGCGCGGTATTGATCGCCTGGATGCCCGGGCTCTCCTTGCAGATTTAGCCGACTCGGTTGCCGCCGCGGACTCTATGATCGCAGCACAGTCGCTGATCGCATTTCTCGAAACAGGTCGGGATGCGGCAACAGGACTGGGATTTCAGGTGGCAGAAGGTGGCACGCTCAGCGAAGCACCATCCTTACGGGTAGCCATGCTGGATTTTTTAGGAAGAACCGGGGCGCCTCAGGCAGCAGACTATGCCATCGAAGTCATGGACGCCACCGCCGTAGCTGATGAATATTCCGTGGCTCTGCGAAATCTCGCGTGGGGCGTCGAGGATACCTCAGAGGTGGGTGCGCGGTTCAGCGATATGCTCGATCGGGACGCATGGTTGAGCGAACCCACCGCCGGCTTTATGGAGGCCTTTGATGTAGCTGTTGCGGTGGGTGGACCGCAGATGGTCAGGGAACTGAGTCAGGTCGCTCTTGGTGAAAGTGAGATTACAACTGGAGAAACTCCCCGGCTAAATCAACCTGCCTTCATTGCATTGGATCGCCTCATGATGCGCGACCCGGACGCTGTGGTGGCAGCATTCCGCAGTGATCCCGAACTGCTTTCATGGGCACCGACCCAGCGCGCATCGCTCCTCTCGCGTTTGGATGTCCGCGACAAGGATCAGCGCGTATTAGTAGAAAACTACCTTCTCTCCCCCAACCACGGACCTGACGAGATGGAATATTTCAAAAATATTTTTCCCAACGTCAACGGGATTGATGGGAACCGCATGGTTACCGAGTCGACTGAAATTCGCAACGTCGCCGAAATCGACAATGCGACACGGGCTGTGCTGACCGAGTGGCAGGGCGATACGCGATTCGCTGGCGTGCGACCGATACTGGAAGCTATCGCACAACGCCTGAATCAAAATCCATGACCTCAACAGCCATGATTTCTTATCTCACGGCATCTGCGCTTGTTTTCGTCGGGTTTTTCGGATGACCTGCAAACAAATGTCTGTTCGTACACGATTCGCTCCCTCGCCCACGGGATTTTTACATCTCGGCGGTGCCCGCACCGCGCTCTTCAACTGGTTGTTTGCCCGTCAGCACGGCGGCACATTTGTGCTCCGCATCGAGGATACGGATGAAAAACGCAATACCGAGGAAGCGTATGATGTCATCTATCGGGGGCTGAATTGGCTCGGGCTCGATTGGGACGAAGGCCCGCAAAAGGGTGGAGATTTTGGGCCGTATTTTCAAAGTCAGCGTAATTCCATCTATGAGTCTTATTTCGAGAAACTCGAAAGTGCGGGATATCTTTATGAGGACGGAGGCACCTTTCGTTTCCGTTCGCAGCGGAAATCCGTCTTGGTGGAGGACTTGGTATGTGGGCGCATCGAATTCGACATGTCGAACCCGGTCACCCACCCGGATATGACGATTCGCCGCCCGGACGGGTCATGGATTTTTCACTTTGTGAATGTGGTCGATGATATCGAGATGAAGATCACGCACGTCATCCGCGGCGAAGACCATTTGTCGAATACTCCGAAGCACGTCGAGCTGTATCAGGCGCTCGGCATCGAACCGCCCAAGTTCGCGCACATTCCGCTGATTCTGAATCACGAGGGAAAAAAACTCAGCAAGCGCGACGGGGGATCGAGTATCACAAATTATATCGACCAAGGGTATGCACCGGAAGCCGTATTGAACTACCTCTGCCTGCTCGGCTGGTCGCCGAAGGACAATCGCGAGTACCTGCCGCTTGCCGAGATCCGGGAAATTTTTACGCTGGATAATATCAATCGCCGGAATGCGGTCTTCGATTTGGACAAATGTTTTTGGCTGAATGGTCAGCACCTCATGCACATGTCCCTGGATCGCTTTACTGATCTGTCTCTTCCATTTATTGAAAAAGCAGGTATTCCCTATGGCACGCGCGAAGCACTGAGCGACGCGCTCGCCATAGTGAAGCCAAAGGTGAAACACCTTTCCGACGTGCCAGACTGGATCGCGTATTTGTTTGACGACGATTTCCCATTTGACGACGCCGCAGTGGAAAAGGCATTTACCAAACCAGGCATCCTCGCGACGGAACGCCTCGCACAACTCAAAGGAGCATTCGTCGTTCTAGACGATTGGTCAGCACCAGCCTTGGAAGCCGCACTGAAAGCCACAGCGACTGAACTGAACGTCAAATCCGGAGAGTTTGTCCATCCCTGCCGCGTCGCAGTAAGCGGACGCGCCGTGGGCCCCGGACTCTACGAAATGCTTGTCGTCCTTGGCAGATCCCGCATCATTGCGCGAATCAATAAAGCACTTGCCAAGTTTGGAGCAGCATGAACGTGCTCACCGCCACCGACCTAATCACGAACTCCGACGCATTGCGGTCTATCGAACCCCCAGCAAAGCTGGCTGTGTTCGGGGATCCGGTCGCCCACTCGAAATCCCCGGCGATGCACAATGCCGCGCTGAAAGCACTGGGCATTGAGGCGTCTTATGTCGCCATCCACGTGAAGCCCGAGGAATTGTCAGACGCCCTGCGGGCACTGCCTAAGCTCGGGTTTCTCGGAGCCAACCTGACCATTCCTCACAAAGCGGCTGGATTCGATCTGATCGACGACATGGATAGCTCCGCTCGCGCGCTTGGCGTGGTAAATACCATCCTGGTCGAGGGCAAGCGGCTCATCGGGTTTAATACCGACGGCCCGGGGCTGGTGCGCGCCATCCGCGACCAATTTTCCGTGGATGTGAAGGACCTTCGAATTCTGCTTTTTGGCGCTGGTGGCGGTGCCGGACGTGCCATCGCCATGCAATGCGCGATGGAAAAATGCGAGCGCCTGGTGCTGGTGAATCGCACGGTGGAAAAAGCGGAAGCCCTGCGCGACGAACTCGCCCCGATGTTTCACAGTGACCGATTGGAAGGCCCAGTGGATCGGTTGGAGGCAATTCCTCACGAAGTGGAGGCGATTCGCCGACAACTGGATTATGTGGATCTCATCATCAATGCCTCATCTCTGGGAATGCGCCGCAGCGATCCGCCTCTGATGCCCGCATCCTTGATTACGCCAAACCTCATGGTTTACGACACCGTATATAGCTCCGGCGATTCACGATTGCTCGAGGATGCAAAAGCGGCCGGCGCTCGCGGCGCCAACGGGTTGTCCATGCTTCTTCACCAAGGCGCGCTTTCGCTGGAAATCTGGCTCAACCGAACCGCACCGATATCGGTGATGCGCCGGGCATTGGATGCCGCTGCCCGGCAATAAGCATCGCTAAACGTCGTCGGATTCTTCACCGACGAATTCCAAGTCGAGCGGTTGCGGAATCAAACCTGCCGCATATCCCTCAGCCAAAAATTGCCGGATAGCCCGGCGACCCGAATCGCCGTAATCGAGCGTGTAGTCGTTCACGTACATCCCGATGAATTCATCGGCCAATGGCTCATCCATGCCACGCGCGTGACTCATGCTGTGTGTGACTGCCGCAGCCCGGTCTTTCAATCCAAACGCGATACTTTCGTGGAGGATCTCCGAGAGCTCGCGACGCACAGCCACAGGCAGGTCTTTCCGGATCACATTGCCGCCCAGCGGGAGCGGCAGGCCCGTGCGCAGTTTCCATTGTTCGCCGAGGTCGATCACCTTCTCAAATCCGTCGCGTGCATACGTGAGCTGTCCCTCGTGAATGATCACTCCCGCATCCACAGATCCCGAGCGCACAGCGTCAAAAATCTCATCGAACGGCACGACAACATATTCGAATTCCGATTTAAGAAACAACTGCGCCGACAGAAAGGCACTCGTCATCTCGCCAGGAATCGCGATCTTTTTGGACCTGAGCCACTCCCGGCGGGCGTCCGTGTCCGCATCCGCTGCAGGGCCATTACCCGCGTTCACAATAAACATCGGACCATATCCATCGCCCATACTCGCACCACTCGGAAGCAACGCATAATCCTTCAAAATGTAGGCCAGCGAATGAATCGAAACCGCAGTGATATGCAGTTCCCTGCGCGAAGCGCGCTCGTTCAGCGTCTGAATGTCCTGCAAAATGTGCTCAAACCGATACCCCCGAAGGTCGATCTTTTCCTCGGCCATCGCATAAAACATAAATGCGTCATCAGGATCGGGCGAATGTCCCAGCGTGAGTGCAATCGATTTCCAGTCAGTCATAGTAATTTAGTTGCGTTGCTTGAAAGTGCCGAGCAGATGTCCCGGATGAGTTGCGGCCCCTGATAGACAAACCCCGTATATAACTGAACGAGTGTCGCGCCTTTGCCGATACGGTCTGCTCCGTCTTTGCCATCACAAATTCCGCCGGATGCAATAAGCGCACGCGACGAACGCTCTTGAATATACGTCTGAATGGCAGTGGCTTTGCTCCGCAATGGCAGGCCACTCAAGCCCCCAACTTCGTCCCGGGACGGCGGCAGGGCACTGTGGTCGAGCGTCGTATTATTCACGACGAGACCCGTGAGATCGGCCTCTTCAACCAGTGCCAGAATCTCATCGATCTGGGGTGGGTTCAGATCCGGAGCAATCTTGACGAACATCGGCTTGCTTGCATCGCAGGTACGCAGTGTGTCGATAATTTGCTTCAGCGCCTCACGGACCTGCAACTCACGCAGCCCGGGCGTATTGGGCGAGCTGACGTTAACGACAAAATAATCCGCAAACGGAAGCAGGCTTCTATAGCTGTGTAGGTAATCCGTCGCGGCATCCTCCAATGCGGTGGCTTTAGATTTCCCAATGTTGATTCCGACAGGAATGCGCGGCCAACGACCAGATGCTTTTAGTTTATCCAGCCGCATGGCGACAACATCCGCGCCGTCGTTGTTAAACCCTAAGCGGTTTACCAAGGCGCCAAGATCCGGATAGCGAAACAAGCGCGGTTTGGGGTTACCGGGCTGCGACTTCGCTGTAATCGTACCCACTTCGACAAACCCAAATCCCAGCGCCTCCCAAGCGGGAAGAGCAACCGCATTTTTATCCATTCCCGCGGCGAGGCCTACCGGATTCGGGAACTTTAGTCCAAAAGCGGTGACAGGGTGCGACGGCGGCTTCCCGAAGGTCGCGTGTAATGCCGAGGGTATCCATCCCCCAATTTGAAGCCCATGAATGGCAAATTCATGCGCTTTTTCTGCATCCAATCGGAAGAGCGCAGGACGAAATAGCTGGGAATAAAGGTTCACGGAGGACGTAACCTACCACAGCTACGCGTCGCGCAAATTCAAAAAAATCCGGATGGAGAATTTATTTACCCCGTAACCCTCAACCCTCCGTTATTTTCGCGCTAGCTCGCTTTCGCATCACTCAGCGCGAGATCAATCACTTCAAGGATAAAGTCGACGTCATGTTCGTTGATGCACATGGGGGGCTTGATGCGAAGGACATTTCCGTGCAGTCCGCCTTTGCCTAAGAGAAGGCCCAATTCGCGCGCCCGCTCGAAGACATGCAGACACAGTAATTTGTTCGGAGCAAGAGTCTCGCGGTCGGTGACAAATTCCACGCCGAGCATGAGCCCAAGTCCGCGGACTTGGGCAATTGCAGGGTATTTTTCCGCCATCCGATGGAACCCATCCAGCAAACGTGCGCCCATGCGTGCGGCATTGGCTTGAAGCCCATCGAATTCGATGACTTCGAGCACCGCCTTGCCTTGAGCGCATGCCATCGGGTTCCCCCCATAGGTATTGAAATGAATACGCTCTGCGATCGTTTTCGCGATCTCCGAGGTCGTCACCACGGCTGCCAAGGGAAAGCCATTGCCGATGCCTTTGGCCATGGTCACGATATCCGGAACGACGTCCTGGGTTTCAAATCCCCAATAATGTGATCCCGTCCGGCCAAATCCTGCCTGAACTTCATCCGCAATGCACAAGCCCCCCGCCGCCCGGACATGCGCATACGCCTCTCGCAAATATCCCTCCGGAAACACCACCGATCCACCCACACCTTGAATCGACTCCGCAATAAATCCCGCTACCCGCCCAGATGTCGCATACTGGATGACCTGCTGGATATCGTCGGCGTATTTAGGTCCCGAGTCCGGCCCTGTCCATCGGCCACGGAGGAGATCCGGGGCCAATGCATGATGCACACCAAAGCTATGTGGGACGTTAAATTTCCACGTATGATGCGAGGTGAGACCCATGGTGGATTGAGACCCGCCGTGGTAGCAGTTGCGCAACGCGATAACGTCGAAATTCCCCGTGTAGGCGCGCGCCATCAGGAGCGCGAGGTCATTAGCTTCGGATCCGGAATTTACAAAATAACAAACTTTAAGATTCCCCGGGAATTTCGACGCCAGCAACTCGGCGTACTCCGAGATATTCGGGTGTAAATAGATCGTCGTGGTGTGCTGGAGGAGTTCGTTCTGCCGGTTGAGCGCGCGCACAACATGCGGATGACAGTGCCCCACGCTCACGGTCACAATGCCGCCAAATGCATCCAGATAGCGTCGCCCCGTCTCATCATAGAGATACTGCATGCTGCCCTCCACAATCATGAGCGGCTTTTGGTAATAATGGAATATCCCGGGGCTCACATAGGTCTTCCGCAGACTGAGCACCTTCTCTAGCGACGGGCCGCGATACGGCGTGGGAGTATGATCAAATGCGGGGAGTTCCGGGATGCTCATATTGAAACAGAGTTATACATGGACTTGTTTTTTTCTAACTTTCGCGAAAAGCAGATGCAGAGCAAATGCAATTCCGAAACCGGAGAACCAGGAATAGTTATACAGCTCCCGGAAAAAAAGCGGCACTGAGTCCACTGGCAGCACATCAATCTGGACAAGAAATCCTGGCAGATGCGGCAATATCCCCAATGCCAGCGCCGCAAGCGCACCCAGCGAAAATCCCCGGGTAAATCGATACACGCCTCCCGAATCGTAGAGTGCATCAGCATCGAGCTTTTGCCTGCGCACAATAAAGTAATCAGCGATCATGATTCCGCCAATCGGCCCCAGCAGCGCGCTGTATCCAATCAGCCATTTAAAAATATACCCACTGGGATCCGCCACCAATTTCCACGGCATCATCAGAATCCCAATCAGCCCAGCGATGACCCCGCCCAGTTTGAAGGAGATGCGGCCCGGCCACAGATTCGAAAAATCATTTGCGGGGGACACAACATTCGCCGCGATATTCGTGGTCAGCGTCGCAATCACCAGCGCCGCCAATCCCGGAAGCACAATCCATGGATCCTTAAACCGCCCGAGCAGCGTGACCGGATCCCAGATCGCCTCACCAAAAACCACGATGGTGGCACTCGTTGTCGCGACTCCGACAAATGCGTAAAGTGCCATTGTCCCAGGCAACCCGATCGCCTGCCCCAGCATTTGGTCTTTTTGCGATTTTGCAAACCGCGAGAAATCCGGAATGTTCAACGAAAGCGTGGCCCAGTAACCCACCATCGCCGTTAAGCCGGGCACAAATGCCGTCCAGAATTCTGCTGATGTCTGGAATTTCGACGGCTGCGAGAGAATCGGGCCAAATCCATCCGCAGCAAACCACGCCCACGTGAGCAGCCCGAGACCGATCGCTATCAAGAGGGGTGCGCCCGCCGCTTCCAGCCATCGGATGCACTCGATCCCCCGGACCACGACAGCCATGTTGACAAACCAAAATGCCAGAAAACACAAAAACTCTCCCGCCGAGATGCCCAAAACCGGGAGGTCTACCTTTTGCGTGAGATCGAACTCAAAAACGACCGCAAGCATCGTGTGGATCGCGCTGCCACCAATCCACGTCTGAATCCCAAACCACCCGCACGCCACGAACGCCCGCAGCATTGCCGGAATATTCGCACCAAATACCCCAAACGAACTTCGAAGTAGCACCGGAAATGGAATGCCATACGCCGTGCCTGCCCGCGCATTCAACGCCAGTGGCACAAGCACAATCAGATTTCCAAGCAATACGGTGAGCACCGCCTGCCACCAATTCATCCCACTAGCGATCAAGCTGCTCGCGAGCTGATACGTCGGAATGCAGACCGCCATGCCGACCCACAGCGCCGCAATGTGCCATTTCGACCACGTGCGCTGATCCATGGGCACCGGTGCCAGATCAGGATTCCACAAGCGACTCTCGCGGGACACAACCCCAGGCAGATTGGAACGGCATTCAATCGGCATACAGCTATCCATATACCAAAAAGCAAATCCGATACCAATTGCGAATCTTTCGGATATGAAAAATATCCGATGCCGTAGCGGCAACCGGAATTACAACATCGAGATCCGCTCGCGGAGCCGCTGGAGACGGGTTACCGTGATGCGCTCGCTACGAGTCAATTGGCGTCCCGAGAGCGGCAGCTCGAGCTGCTGATAATACGGGCTGCGGGTGGATTTCAGAGACTTAATGAGTGATGTGATTGTCTTCATAACGCCCTTGACTATGACCACCGGGGTAGGACACTAACTGTCTTATGCCCAAGAAAAGTGGAAAAAATTTAAAGCCATCACGTCCCCGTTTGACATCAGACGGAGCGGCTTCACGCCCCCCCATGGCGAGGATGCTTGCTCTGCACAAACTGCTCCTAAAAGAACAGTATCCCAACTGCACCGGCATGGCTGCCGAGCTGGAAGTCTCCGGCAAAACGGTGCAGCGCGATATCGACTTCATGCGCGACCAACTGGCTCTACCCATTGCCTATCATCCCATTCGGCATGGATTTTATTACACCGAGCATGTGCGGCAGTTTCCGACCGTGCAAGTGAGCGACGGAGAGTTGGTGGCACTACTCATCGCTCAGAAAGCCGTGGAGCAATATCGGGGCACCGCATTCGAAAAACCCCTGCATTCCGCATTCACCAAGCTTGCAGACGGGTTGCAGGGTAGCAGCGGCATTGCAATCCACGAGCTCGCGGAAGCAATTTCGTTTCGCCCCCAAGGCCTTGCCGAGGCCGAGCTAACCACCTTCCAAGCACTAGCCAGCGCCACGCTGAAGCATCACGAAATCACCTTCGGATACCACCCCTTGCACCGGACGACACCGGAGTCCCGACGCGCACACCCCTACCACCTCGGGTGTCTGGCAAACCAATGGTATTTGATCGCCCACGACCTGGATCGCGCCGCCATGCGTACCTTCGCGCTCACACGCATCACCACCGCAAAAGAAACAGGTTCGACATTCGAAAAACCTACGGATTTTTCCGTCGCTGAAATGTTTGCTGGAAGCTTTTCCGCGTTTCAATCCGGGGCAGTTTCCACGGTTATTCTAGCCCTCGACCCATTCGCAGCCCGACTCACCGCAGAACGCCGTTGGCATCCCTCTCAACAGCAAACCATCCACCCGGATGGATCTGCCACCTTAACTCTGGAGGTGACTATAGCGCCTGATCTCGAAAACTGGATCCTCGGATGGGGTCATCATGCCCAAGTCATCCAGCCCACCGCACTCCGGAAAAAGATTGCTTCAATTATAGCATCCATGCAGGCAATCTACTCCGAGATTGATCGCAAAATATGAAACTAGCACACGAGTTTAAAGAATTCATCGCCCGCGGCAACGTCATCGATCTCGCGGTCGGTGTGATCATCGGAGCCGCCTTTGGAAAAATCGTAACTTCCCTCGTCAACGACATCGTAATGCCACCGATTGGTGTCCTGACTAATGGCGTCAACTTCGCCGAACTCTACGTGCCACTCAATGGTGAGTCCTATGCAAACATCGCAGCAGCGCAAGCCGCATCCGCACCGATACTCATGTATGGCAACTTCATCAACACCGTCATCCAATTCCTAATCGTCGCAGCATGCATCTTTGCGATGGTTAAGGTGATCAACCGGATCAAACGCGAAGAAACCGTTAAACCAGACCCAACCCCGGCGGTCCCTGCTCGCTCCGAGGTGCTGCTCGAAGAAATCCGCGACCTCCTCAAGAAATAAACCGAAAAACCCTGCGCATCGGTTTCATCTGCAGGAGATAGATCCGCTCAAAAACCTTCCCCAATCGGAATCGTTGCCCTTAGAAGCTCTGCACCACCGCCACTCGGTCGCACCGTCGCGCCGTCAAATCCCGCGGGCACGAGAAACATCTCTCCTTTCGCAAAGACTTGCGTTCCGCAGGCCACGTGACCACTGACGACCGCAAAGAAGGAAAATACCCCCCCCTCCAATGCAGGGCGCTCCGCGCTCAACTTCCACTTGTCCACGTGGAAATACTCACACGCAGCAATACTTTCTCCGATCGGAACATCCAAGCCCGGTTCGAAATCTTCAAAATCGATGGACATCATCGACTGCTCGATATGCAAGTCCCGCGGGTTTCCATCCAATCCCACCCGGTTCCAATCGAAGACCCTGTATGTCGTATCGCTGTTCTGCTGGACCTCAACAATCAGACATCCCTCAGCAATCGCATGCAAACGCCCGCTGGGAATAAAGATACTATCGCCGCGTGCCACGGGCACCCGATGCAGTAACGCCTCGACATCCCCGCCATAAAGGGCATCTTCAAAGCCACCTTTGCTTACACCCGCCTTTAATCCTGCATAGACAGCCGCGGCAGGCTGAGCATCCAAAAGGTACCACATTTCAGTCTTTGGCTCGCCATTTAGCGTAGCAGCAAGTGCAGCAGGTGGGTGCACTTGCACGGACAATCTTTCCCTTGCATCCAAAATTTTGATGAGAACAGGAAATCGGGGGGACGCCTGATCCTTATATAAGGGTCCAAAGACAGCCTCGCGATGATGAGTCCAAAGGTCATGAAGCGTTCTCCCGCTTAACTCGCCACCGTGGACCACACTCTGAGCATCCTCCCGATCCACCAATTCCCAAGATTCCCCAATTGGAGATCCCGTGGGAAGATTCTTAGCAAGGGTGGTTTCCATCCTTCGCCCCCCCCAGACTCGCTCCATCGGCAGGGGCTCAAATACGATCGGTTCATGAAAAGTCTGCATCAATGAATCCTACCGTCGTTCCTATACGATGACAACAGTTCCTCTTCTCACGGATCAATAAAAGCGCCTCGCGCACAGCGTCGCCCAATAGCGTCACAAACAAATATTTAAAAATGCCCCTTGAAACTTGCTTAGACGTGGAATATCACTCATTCCTTATGGATCTAACCTCACTCTCACCTGAAGTTCTTCGCGAACTGGCCAAACTCGCGGATCAAAAAGTCGCTCTGCTAAAACAAATCTCCGACATCGACGGAAAATTTACTGCCGTTGCCCACGGAAATTCGCCGAAACCTTCCAGTTTATCGGCCGCCAATAAAAAGGCAGCGCCTAAGGCCAAAACCGGTCGTCGCGGTCATCTCAAAGGGCAAATCGTCGGGCTCCTTGAGAAAGCAGGCTATGCAGGCCTCGCCGTCAAGGAAATCTCCAAGACCTTGGGAGTAAAAAACCAAAACGTCCACGTCTGGTTTAGCACCACGGGAAAAAAGGTTGAAGGTATCACCAAACTCGATGGCGCAAAGTATGCCCTTCGTGCTGTAACCGCAGTGCAAGAAGCTTCGCCAGCACCATCGACACCTATTGAGCCATCATCGCCTGCTCCAGCAGCACAGCCCTCAATCTAAGATTGCAACTCTCGCCGCCATCGGTTTCCGATGGCGGCTTTTTTTTGCCCTGTTGAATTTGCCGGAACGAGGTGAAGTCACAAAGGGCGCCGTAACTCCTATTCCACCTGCATCCAATCGATCTTCAGTGCAAAGGGAGTTTCGTGTTTGTCTGCGATCAGAATACTCATCTCTCCAACCTGCGAAAGATCAGCGCGTGGACCATCCAACGGATTGCCGTAGTGGCTTGGATTTAAATCAACGAAGCGTAATTTAACCTCCGACCATTCCCCTCGTTTAGTTGGAAATTCGACGCTATAGGCGATGCATGATCCCCGGTAGCGGGCATTCGTGGCCAGACGAAGTTCGTGAGCCCGGTCGCAGCCTATAACACGAAGTTTGATACCCGCTTTCCCGCTCTAATCACAACCCAGGTTCTGGATTCCGACCTGCGCGAACCCTCCGTTGTTTTCAAACGACAGAGCGCCACTGAATAACAACACGCCATCGCGGATCTCTGCACCACCGATCGAGACGCCGCCCATGACATTGTCATTTTCCGCTGCTCAAATAGGTTCGTTGGCGTCACCGTCAAACTTCAGATGAAATTCCGTCTGGCGATCTTTGCCGGATTTGCGAACGCCGTAGACATAAAAAAGCCTAAGAGAAGAGGAGCAAGGAAATAGGCCGGTGGAAGTGTTATTTGCATACTAAAGAAAAGAATTCTCCAAGAGCAACCAACCTCTGATGAATACAATTACCCGATTCGGACGGCGCGAAGTTTATCTAGCTTCAATACTCCAACGCTATCGGAAGGGAGGATTGACTTCGGGTCGAGGACTTTTTCTCCGCGCCATTGCACACTACCTTGCTCAACCAACCGACGGACATCACTTCGGGATTTACTGATCTGAAAGCATCGCGCGTAAGCCGACACCACGATCGATACTAAGTCCTGCTCATCGCTGGCCAATGCGAATTCCGGGAGATCTGCTCCACCGAGATCTCGCTGACTGAATCGGCGGTTAAATTCCTCGAGAGCTGCGGCGGCATCAGATTCGGAGTGAAAGCGCGCCACGATCCTTTTGGCGAGAGATTTTTTTGCATCCATGGGATGCATTCCTAAGGGCAGGGAGTCGGCCAGCAGAAGCTCATAAAACTTCGGCATTACCGCATCGGGAATGCTCATTAATTTCCCGAACATCTGATCTGCAGGCTCGGTTACACCCACAGAATTACCGAGGCTTTTGCTCATTTTTTGAACGCCATCGAGGCCCTCCAGAATCGGCAACATCATCGCCACTTGTTGCGCTTGTTTTTCTTCGCGTTGAAGGTCCCGGCCGACCATGATGTTGAACAACTGGTCCGTGCCACCGAGCTCTATGTCCGCGCGGACCATCACTGAGTCCCAACCTTGCATGATGGGATATTGGATTTCGTGTGCGCGCACCGGATGGCCTTGATCCATACGCTCACGGAAATCTTCACGCTGGAGCATCTGCTGCAGAGTTACCCGGCTATTTAAACGGATCACTTCTTCGAATGTCATCATTTCAAACCACTCGCCGTTGAATGTGACTTTCGTCCGGGCAGGATCTAAAATCTTAAACGCCTGTTCCTGATAGGTCTTTGCATTTGCCATTACCTCATCATGCGTGAGTTGCGGGCGGGTGGCAGAGCGACCACTGGGATCGCCGATCATGGCGGTGAAATCGCCTATGATGAGGATCGCGTCGTGTCCGAGTTCTTGAAACTGCCGCAGTTTTGCGAGTCCAACCGTGTGCCCAAGATGAATGTCGGGAGCGGTCGGGTCCACTCCGAGCTTTACTCGGAGCGGGCGGTTTTCCTCGAGTTTTTTTACAAGTTCAAGTTCGCTAATAACGACGGCACACGACTTAACTAGTGGTTCCAACGACTCGTGCATCTTACATCCTAAAGAAGATCTGAGCCTCAGCTCAGCGGTTTTGCTTGCCCTTGTTGAGTAGATCGCGGACCTGATCAATGCTCAAATCGTCAGTGAGGTTTTGTGTGAATCGATCCACCGATCCTTGCGATTTAGATGGAAGGGCTGTTTCCCGTGGTTTGACAGAATTTGGTAACTGCTCGTCGATCGATGCCGAGCGATTGGCATTTGAGTTCGCATCCACCGCAAACGTCGAGGAAATAAAAGTATCACCTCCTTCGCGGGCCGAGCGGTTGGCAAACATCGAAGCGCTCGTCTCATGCACGGTGCTGCCAAACCATGGGTTCCGAATGCCAAGAAACGATTTGGTTTTGTACTCGCTTGCGGAGGCAGATTTAGAACCTTGAAATTCACCTGTGTTGAAGGCCCGCACCTGAACCCCCGTCCCACCGCTGAACGCTTTATCCTGCATCCGGTTGGATTCCATTTGGGGATTGTGAATCCGTTCCAGCATCCCGGTTTCTTGTTCCTGAGCAGAGAGCGTAGCCGTCGTCGTAACGACGATCAGGATTAGGGTGGCAGCTTTCATACAGCAATACTAGTTGATTGGAGGAAGAGTAATCAAGCCATCGATTGAGGCAATCTTCGAGAGACTTGCCAGGGCAAGCGCACGATCCTGCTGCGACGGCGCTGATTTCAAGAGCATTGTTAACACGGGAACGGCCTGATTTGGCAGGCCGGCAGAAGCCAGTTTATCTGCAAAGATTCCGGCAGCATCAAAGCGCCACGGTGCAGCACTTGCCGCGGATTCGTAGAATTCGAGGGCCTTTGCGGTTTCATGGACTGCGTCCCGCCGTCGTGCGCAACTCAGGAGGTAGTCCGCGTGCGCGCTCCCGAGAGCGCGGCTCGCAGGCAGCTCAACACCGGCCTTTGCCCAAAACGCCCCAAGCATCGTTTCACATTCGGGAATACTTGCCAGTTGTGTGAGCAACGTCATTCCCTCCGCGCTACGACCGAAGTCCGTCAGCAGCCACGGTTCGATGGATTCGGGGGAGCCTGTGGATATCCGATTCTGAATGATTGCCCGATGGATCGCGGGTTTCAGTCCCGGATCTGCTGTTGGGATTAGACGCTCTGGAGTCACCGCGGACGCGGGTTGCAATGCGAGTAAAAAGGCAACCATCGGGGTGGGATCCTGGAAGTCAGGGTTGGAGTAGGCGGCAGATAGGTAAGAATGGGCTTTAGTGGTATCACCCGAGACGGCGTAGATCTTGCCGAGCGCGGCCCATGCTTCGGGTCGTGCCACGCCGGGATCTCGTGCAATGATCTCGGCGTAAAGCGTTACTGCCATTTCAAAGTCTTCGGTGTCACGGAAGTAATTCGCCAAATATAAGTGCAGAACCGGATCAAACCACCGCATCGTCTGGAACGCCTCAACCAGTTTGCGACTCCGGTGTCGCTCTCCAGCACGCCAATATTCGGTGGCTGCTAAGAAAGCAAAGTGCTGTTGCGCAGGTTGGCTCATGTAGAGGCAATCGAATACGTGGGCCGCCGCGGAATGAGCCCCTGCCTGAGATAGCCGCTGCGCCAAGGTTACCAATCCCGCCTCCTGCCAAGGAGATACGGTTGGCGGCATTTCAGTCGCAAACGCGGACGCAGCATCCACGTCACCCGCATCCAGAGCTATTGCGATAAGCAGAGTCAAAGCTGAATCGTTCCCGACTCCCAAGTCGCGGCGCTTCTCAAGAATCGCCGTAAGCCATGGACGCAAAGACGGATTCTTCATCACAAGCTGACGTTCCAAATCGTTGGCTTGCTGCCGGAGATTGACGTCTTCGGTCGAGATTGCATCAAGAATTTCGATGGTTACCGTGGCCAGTTCCTCGATTAGATTTCCCGCCGTGAGCAGGATCAGTGCCTCTGCGCAGGCCATTCGATCCTGCTGGGACGGGGCCTGGATTAGGCCCTCCCGCAATACCAGGACAGCTTCCCCTGCATGCGCGGTGCCGATGAATTCCATCGCCGCCTGCGCAATCGCGCCCCACGACCCCTGACGTTGAAGTTGCTTGAGAACCTGAATGGCCTTCCGGGGATCACTGGCAGCAGATGCTCGTGTGAGCGCCACCAGGGTTTCGGAAGAGAGGGGTTTTCCAGCACGACTCCACTCCGCCAGAAGTTGCGAAATCTCCTCCGATTGGCCCCCGTCATGCAATGCCCTAATGAGTTGGGCAGACGCATCTGGATAGTGTGGAACTTGCTCTTTCCAAATCTCAATCCGGGCATCGACGATCCCGAGCGCGGTCAGCGCCGAGTCTGCGGCCACTGCAAAACGCAGATCGAATGGCGCTAATGTCCGAGCTCTATCGATTACCATCAGCGCATCAGCCGGACGATTCGCATTCATATACAGCTCAGCCAAGCGAAGTGAAAAATCCGCATATGTGGGGAAATTCGTTGGCTTTGCCATATCCGCCAGTAGCACTTCCAAAATTTTCGTTTCCGCCTGCAAATCCCCCTTCCGTCGCACGGCGAACACCAATTCGCTCAAGCTACTCACGTCCTGAGGTGCACGTTGAAGGAGCGTATTCCGCAGGACAGCGACTGCAGCACCATGGCCGGAACTTTCAAGTTGCCGGGCCAATGCCATGAGGGAAGCACTATCCAATAGGAGACCTGCGCTTTCATTCAGGTAGTAGGAAACTTCGCGCGGCGGAGAGCATTGTAGTTTCGAAACGAGTGTCATTAGTTTGATGTCGCGAATCCACCCGGAAGTAGTTTCATCGACGAGGGCAACCTGCGTGAGGTCCAGTTCCATGGCTGCTTTGGCGAGTTCACACGCCAAGACGGGTAAATTCCATCGTTGTGCAGCTCCGATGCTCGATGCGAGCGTTGTCTCAAACGCATCTTCGGACGGGATCGCTGGCACCAGGTTGAGCCATTGGGAAACAAGCTGCGCACTCGCCTCCTGTATCGCGTCAGTATCAGCCATTAATGCGGCAGCTATTGCCGCAGCGCCCGCCCGGAACACAGGGTCGTCGATGGTGGGGATTTCGGCTATCATCACTTCCCGTCCGGAATCGGACTCCAACAACCACCGCATCCGCCATGCATGAAATGCCGGTTGATCGAGAGTCATGCCATTTCGTACGGCGCTTATGGAAAGCGTGGTAACTGCGCTGGCAGGATCTCTCAAAACGAGATGCCACGAAGCCAGCGTCTGCGCACCGGTCGCCAAAAACCGCGGCGTCGTGACAGGCAAGGCGGACGTGGCAAGTTCAACGGCAGATCGAAAGTGGCCATGGGTGGCCAGCATCCATGACGCTTGCCAGCGCTCGCTGATGGATTCCTGATTCACCGGAAAAAGCACGCTGAGACGCTCCGTGGGCAGCGACTGGTTGAGCAGTAATCGGCTGAGCGCCATAAAGACGAACTCGGATCGTCTCCGCCGGGTATCCGGTGACTCGTCGATCCACGCACGGAGTGCTTCGCAGTGGTCGCCCTTTAATCCAATCCACGCAAACGCCTGCTCTCGATCTCCGGCAAGCGCCTCATCTCCACTTGGTGCTAAAACCGCCATGGCGCGAGCTGTGTCGCCCATCGAATACCATCCCCACACGGCCTCGAGTGGAGACGCAGCGACCTCGCACCATTGCGTCCAGGTGTCACGTTCTGTGCCGGCGCGGGATAGGTTGCCACGGGTGCGAATTGTTTTTAACCGGATGAGATCATCCAAATCACCTCTCTCTGGTTCACCCGTTTTTCGCAGCGAGGCGATGCTGAAAGGATCGCTCAATCCTCCCAGCGCACGCATGGCAATATTGAAGGACCGTCGTTCGGAAGTAGGGTCGACTTCTGACGCGCCGGGAAGCGGAAATTCAGCGCCGGCAACGGTGTTGGTTGATGCGAGAATCTGCTCGCAGAACTTCAGTGCCTTCGCCCGGTCTCCGCTCAAGATGGCAATTTCGATCGCTTTAAAAACGGTCGCAGGTGAGGCCCCGTCGATCTGTGCCGCTTGCAGTCGGCAGGCGTGTGACGCTGCTTCCTCACCGGAGCGTGCAAAAAATTCTGCTGCCGCTTCGAGTGCCTCAGGATCGCGGTTGAAGCGATTGCGGATGATGTTCCATGACACAGCGGCTTCTTTCGGGGACTTCATCAGCTCCTGCGTTTTCGCAAGCTGGATCCACGAACCTGCATCGTCAAACGAGCGGGCAAGTGCAGTGGCAGCAAGCAGCGCGCGCTCCGGGTCATTGGCTGTAGTCGCAGCATCCAGGAGTTTTTCCCATACCAAACGGGAGTCCGTCCCGCCTGTCGCAGCCTGGGAGAGCAGCTCCATTGCGTTGTGGGGATCCCCCATTGCCTGCGAAACGCCAGCGCGAGCCATGATGATCGCCGACTGGGATAGGCGATCCGGTTGCATCACATTCAAGCGATCGCTGAGGAAGCTGATACGATCGTGTGTGACCGCAAAATTTAATGCATCATCCAGAGCTGCCCACGTTGATTCTTCGTCGGATTCCCGCGCTGCATACTCCAGCAGAAAGTCGACCCCTCGATCCCAAAGCCCGAGGCGTTCAATCACCGCTAGAATTGCGTTTCGAGATTGTTGCCGTTCCACCGGGCTTGCGAGGGAAAAGGCCGTCATCCAGGAATCCAGGGCGCTGTAGTAGTTACCCGTGCGCTGTTGAGCAGCGGCCAAGTTCATCCACTCCTCCGAGGTTGCACCCGGGGTGGTAACCAAGGATTCGTAAATACTGAGCGCTTCGTCAAAATCCGTTTGATCCATCAGGATCGCCGCTTGTTTCGACCGAAGGTGCGCACTCTTGCTCGGGTCGAGCGCAGAGATTTTCGCAATTGTTTTCAATGCCTGCGTTTGATCGGCGCTCCGCAATGCGACGTCCAACTGCACTTCGAGAAGCGCGGGATTTTCCGGTGAGGTATTTAATGCGACCCGGACCGTCGCAGACGCCGCTTCAAGTTCCTCGCGCAACGCCTGCCAATGCGCCAAGCGTATCGCATCGTCAACGGAGGCCGATTGTTGCCAGCGGGCAAGTAGTTCCGCTTCGCGGCGCTTAACAACTGGCCCATAAGAACGACCGGGCTGGATCTGTTTCATGAGCCCTGCGACTAGCGTCGATGCCGATGATTCCTCGGTGTCCTCTTCAGTCGCGCTACTACTGAGCAACTGAAAAAGCTGCGCGTCGAGCGTATTGGCAAGTGCGGAGTCCGAGCCGACTGCCTGGTCTGTCACCACAATGGCCGAGTCAAAATTTCCCGTTTTTCCATGCAGTGCCAGTAGGACTCGGAGGGCATCCAGGTGAGTGGGGGCTAACGCCACCGCACGTTGTGCGAAATTGAGCGCTGCCTCGCTGTCGCCCGCTTGATCTAGAGCCTCCGCTAAAGATGAGAGGTCAGCAGGAGTCATTTTCTCGTCAGCTCCGGAAAGATCAGCTGTTTCCGCGAGCGCCGTGAGCATTTGGGGTGAGTTTCCCCAGCGTGCCACCGCACTCGATAACGAAGAGGCCCCGGTAGGTTCTTGGCGCTGCGCAATGATCAAACTCCGAAGCGCAGCGTGCATTCGATTTTTTTCGTAAAATGCGATCGCGCGATCTCTGATGTCCTGCCGCTCGGGATACCGTCCGATGAGCGTTTGGATCAGGGATTGTGCTTCTTCGATGGAATCGCGGCGCACGTGAATCTGCCCAAGCAGCAACGTCCACTCCACATCGTCCGGTCGGGCTGCCAGCTGCTTTGAAATGATACTAATTGCGCGCTCGTGATCTCCGAGTCGGGATTCCAGCTCTGCAAGCTCGCCCGCCATCCCGGTATCATCGGGCGAACTTTCGAATGCCGCCCGGAGGGCGCGACGCCTGCCCTCGTGGTCGCCGAGTGCCCCGCGCACCTCAGAAAGAAATTTCCATGCTGCGGTTGCGTTGGATGGATCGGTTGTCTCTTGTTCTACTCTCGCTTCCAGCGAAGCCAGTGTTCCGCTCCGGACGTGTAAATCGATAAGTCTCGTCTCCAACTCCCTCCGACGGAAGTGGCTTGGCCCAATTCGGCCGATAGCCGCTTGAGTTTCGGAAATCGCGCCAGGGAGATCATTCGATAGCTCGCGGACTCGCGAAAGTTGAATCATCGCATCGAGCCGATCCGTTGGCGTCCCATGTTCAGCGATCCACTCAAGGTGCCCGGACGCCAGCTCATAGTTTGCGGCTGCGATGGCGCCTTGGACGACCTTCCAGCGGACATCTGCAGGATTGTCCGTTTCCGCGAAAGAACAGGTCAATCCGGCAAATACCGTCAACACCCATGCCAATACGATAATTCGTGCCACGAGAAGAAGTTTACGCGGGAGTTGCGCTCAATCAAGCCGGACGACAATATTGGTGCATGATGATGGGAAGCTTCCCCGATAATTCAAAACTTCCACGCTCTGCCATCCGGGCGTCATCCACGCATTTGTTTCTGTGCATCGGGCCGGATTGTTGCGCTGCAGAGGATGGCGAGAGCGCATGGCAGCATTTGAAGGCGGCAGTTCAACGCGCGGGGATTCCCATTCTTCGATCCAAGGTCGCGTGCCTGCGGATTTGCTCCGGCGGACCTTGGCTGGTGATCTATCCAGAGGGTGTCTGGTACGGTGGTATCAACCCAGAGCGCATCGACCGCATTCTGAACGAACACGTAACCCACGGGCGAGTCGTGTTGGAGTGGGCCTCAGCACAAACCGGGCCACCATGTCTTGACTTAAAAGCCGGAAAAATCAGCCCTTCGGGCGGCCAGTGACTGGCTCGAGCGATTGATAACCGGACGGTGGCACGAAGTGATCCGAGGTAACCGGATCTCCGGAAATCGAGGTGATTGTTAGGGTAGATTTTGCTCCATCTCCGTCAATTATTTCCAGACGAATGGGAAATCCCTCAATGAGCTTTGTTCCCCGCAATATCCCATGGAATGGGTCGATTTCCGGCGGTAATGCGGCAAGGTCGGCGAGCAAACGACCCTGATCGGGTAAACCATCCGTGGTCCAAACAGTGAACTTCATCCCATCGGCCTCCGCGGTCCACGCCGACGCTTGAAATCCCGCGATGGTTTCGGTGCGGTTCGTTTTCGTCAGCGTGAGCGGCGGCGGGGCGGGCGCGGTGGAATCACTGCTCTTGTAGTTCTCCATTTTAAAGAACGTTCGATCATCGTGCATCACCGTGACCACTGTAGCGGATTTGGTATCCACGATGGATGACATATCCGTCCCGAGGTCGATACGATATTTGTCGGCAGTCGCACGGATGGTGATGTCAGCGGCATCTTCCATCGGGATTCCCAGATCGAGATTTTGCACGAAGGTAACGTCCGCTCGCGCGATGCTGAAGAGCGCTAGTGTGGCGAGGACAATGACATATTTCATAAATGTATTTTAAGTGATGATTGAGTGGGGAGGGTGAGATCTTCAATTCATCCCGGGAATGGTGGGCATGCCCATGGACTTGTAGCCTGCCGGTATGGCAAACACGCTGGAGGGGATTTTATCAGTGGAAATTTTTTCGATCGTGATAGTTGTCAATCCGCCCCCCGGGAGATCGATTATCGTCCGGATGGGAACGCCTGGCATCGCGTCGAGCTGCGCCAGTGAGCTAGCCATGGGATTAGAGGATTTTGCGAGGTTCTTGAAGGCGGCGGCGATGTCTCCCTTTTCTTGGAGTTCCTTCGCGAACCACGAAGAGACCTTCTGACCTTGGACGGAATAGGTGTATTCCTCACACTCGAATCCGTTGATATTTTCTTTCCGGCCGGTTGGTGTAAACGATTCGGGTTTCAGATCGTTAGTTCCAGCAGATGCTACCTGAGCCTTCATCTGGTTCATTAGATTGGCAGGCATTTCCATGGCCATCTTTTGTCCGTGGATGAGCGTGACGATTTTCTTTTTTTCGTCATCGGAGATGGTTGACATTTCCGACCCCATGTCGACACGGGTTTTGGTGGCTGTGGCGTGGATGGTGATGTCGCCTGTGAGTTTATCACCAGCTGGGGTCTCCAGTTTTTGGACGATAGTGATATCGGCAAATCCGGAGGAGGCGAAAGTGATCCCGACACAAATGGCAGCAAGCGTTTTTTGAATCATGGTATGTGCAGAATGGAGTTAACGTGACAGATCCGATTGATTGAGCACTCGAAATCCGTCCCCGCGCAACACGGCCGTAGAGCATTCGATATCGTCGACGTGAAGGGCCAGCAGCGCCCGCCCCTTGGGACGAGTGAGCATTGGGTAACTAAACAACAGATTGACTTCCGCTTTGAGCAGCGACGCGAGGACTTGCGCGAGACTGAGGGCGCCGTCCTTTAATTCCACGACGACGACGTAACTCATATTAAATGCGATGTCTTGATCATCGAAAAGCGACTGCACTTGCTCCGGGTCGCTCACGATAAATCGGCAGATAGAACTTTCGGCGGAGTCCTGAATGCTCAACGCGAGAACGATGATATTTCGTTCATTGATGAGTTTGACGACCTCCAGAAGCGCGCCAACTTTGTTGTCCAGAAATATGGAGAAGTGTCGGACTCCTCTGTCGTCGAGTTTTTCAATAGTGGTAGTTTCTTCTGTCATAGAATTTATTTGTAGGAGTAAACGAGGGTTATTGGAGTTGGCGCACCTTCCATCAGCTGCACGCGAACATAAAATTGCCCACTCGAGGTCGGCTCAAACCCCGCAGCCCCTCGAAATCCCTCATCAAAGCGTTGCTGGTCGACGATGCGGCCTGCACGGTCAAATACCGTGACTGCAATTTTCTGTGGTGCCTGCGGAGCCGCCGATGCTGAGAACCAGTATTCATTTCCTGCAAAAAGATTCACCTCCACGATCGCGGATGCTTCGGGTGTAATAATCTGAGTCCAATACCCGTCGCGCACTTTGTATCCATCGTTAGCAAATGCGCCTGCCAGATCGAGGGCGGCACTCCGCGTTGCCACAGAGGCTGTGTCGGGTTCCTGAGTCACCTGCGCGGTGGGCGGCGTCTCGGAGGCTAAAGGCTCCGCTGCCAAGGCTGAACCGAGCGCGATAGCAAGTAATCCAATGATTGAACCGGTTCGAAAATTCATGAGGCTGGAGGCGTTGGTGGTGCGATTGGAGCAATCGTCTCAACCAATCTTGAGGTGGTCGTCCGCATGGACTCCACGGACGGCTCGGAAACCGGGACGCCCTTTGTGCCTTCAAGAATCGCATAGACTTGCTCCAATCCCTCGCGAGTCGTTCCGACGATAGCCTCCTGTTTTATCCGATCCGGAAGTGCGTCAAGCTTGCTGATCAGCAGGCCCACGACCGAAGGTTGGTTGAGAATTTGCGATACATCTTCGCGGTATTGTCCGCCGACCACATCGCACGCGGCCTGGGTGCCACGCAACCATGCGCCTACGGTGACGAGGCTGACAAGATCGCTGTCATTTTGCGCCCGCATGGCAAGTTTCACCTCATTTTCGGTGGCGTCGAGCTCTTCGCGAAGCGCATTCCATTCGTTGCTCTCCGCAAAATCGCTAATGCTGTTGCCGCGGGCGAGGATGCTTTGGGTAATCCCGAGACTTTTTGCCAAATTGATAATGTCCCGGCCGATATTTTTTACCCGCTGGCTATCCTGCGCCTCAACCGCAATAAATCCGTCAGCCACGCGGGTCCCCAAGTGTAGTGCCAACAACGCGCGATTGGTAGTGGTCGGGGAAGCAGGAACCCGGACCAACTGCGACCAAGCTGGGCGGTCGTATTTATTGATCGCGGCGAAACACTCTCCCGGTGATGGAATAGAGATGTCGTCGACCCGGACTGCTTGCGCGATATCGTCTGGCGACAGAGAGTTTCCCGACGGCACAGGCTCCACCGCATATGCTGCGACAGCGGCAAATCCGATCACAAAAAACAATTCGAATCTCATTTCGTACGAAAAGCTACTAGATCGAGTCTCGTGTGACCAGCTAGATTCTGATCGCTGGATCAATGGATGGCCGCTACCTATGACTCCGTGACGAACTCGAAACTGCCGATATTTGACGTTAGCGAAGACATTCTTTCCGGCTGCGCGCGAACAAACCGATTACTTTTAACGGCTCCCACAGGTTCGGGGAAATCCACGCAAGTTCCCCAAATGCTTTTGGATGGAGGGCTCCTGGAAACCGGAATCGTGATCGTGCTCCAACCCCGCCGTCTCGCCGCACGGATGCTGGCGGCAAGAGTTGCATCTGAGCGTGGCGGAAAGCCGGGTGATGAGGTGGGATATCAAATCCGGTTTGATAACGTGTCCGGGCGCAATACGCGGATTCTTTTTATTACCGAGGGCATTTTGCTGCGCCGGATGCTTCGGGACCCGCAACTTGTCGGGGTTTCCGCCGTGATCTTCGATGAATTTCATGAGCGGCACCTATATGGCGACATCTCGCTCGCACAGGTAATGGACTTGCAGGATGCAACCAGGCCGGACCTCCGGATACTTGTAATGTCGGCGACTCTCGACGGGCCGATGCTCAAGACTTACCTCACCGGATGTGAAGTGGTGGAGTCTGAGGGCAGAGTTTTCCCTGTCGAAATGGAGTATCTTAAACGCGAACCCGGAGATGAGCCGGTATGGGAACTGGCGGCCGACGCGATCAGCCGCGAGTTCCCTCAGACCGCGGGGAATGCATTGGTTTTCATGTCGGGGGCCTATGAGATTCAACGCACCATCCGCGCGATTGAAGCCCGGCTCGGCGCCAGCGTTCCGATCCTGCCCCTGCACGGGGAACTGTCGCCGGATCAACAGGACTTGGCCGTCGGTGCAGGTGGCGCACGGCGTGTCATCGTATCCACTAATGTGGCTGAAACCTCGCTAACTATCCAAGACGTGACGCTGGTAGTGGATTCCGGGCAGGCGAGGATTTCACGATTTGATCCGCATCGGGGAATTAACACGCTCTATATTGAAAAAATCAGTCGTGCGTCGGCGGATCAACGGGCAGGTCGCGCCGGCCGCACCGCAGCTGGCCGCTGTCTACGGTTATGGACGGCTCGGGATCACGAGCGTCGCCCGGGGGCAGAAATTCCGGAAATCCGTCGGATCGATCTGGCTGAAACAGCGCTTCACCTCAAGGCATCCGGCGTTGCAGACCTCAATACGTTCCGCTGGCTGGAGCCGCCGGATCGTGCAGCGATGAGCCGGGCAGGCCAACTGCTTGAGGATCTTGGGGCCGTGGACGCGGCGGGCATCACGCCGATTGGAATCCGGATGGTGCGATTTCCGGTGCATCCTCGATATGCGCGTATGTTCCTTGCCGCCGAAGCATTGGGCTGCGTCAAGGCAGCTGCACTCATTGCTGCCATCACGCAGTCCCGCAGCCTTTTCGTGCGTTGCGACAAGCGCACTGAGGAACTGCGCACCGACGTGCTCGGGGACGGGACGTCTGATTTCCAGATCGCTATGCGGGCGTGGGCTTGGGCGGACCGCCAGGGGTATCGAACGGACTCCTGTCGCAAGCTGGGGATTCATGCTGACGGCGCCCGACAACTCGGCAAGTTGTTCCATCAGTTTCTAGACATCGCACGCGGCGAGGGGTTGGCGGTGGATGGACCTCCGCCAAGCGATGAGGCTGTGGCAAAATGTGTGCTCGCGGCATTTGCCGATCAGGTCGCCCGTCGCCGCAGTCCTGGCACGCTGCTGTGCGACATCGTGCATGGGCGTCGCGGCCTCCTCGCAAAACAAAGCGCTGCACAAAATTCGCTGTTTCTTGTGGCCGCAGAGATCAATGATATCGAAGGGCGGGATCGTGAAGCACAAGTGCAGCTATCCATGGTAACGCAGATTGAAAAAGAATGGCTGCGGGACCTTTTCCCAGAGGAATTTTCAGATCGCTCGGAGGTGTGCTACGACCGAACACAGAATCGTGTCGTGGTCCGCTCCGAATGCGTGTTTCGAGATCTGGTGCTCGACTCACGTGACCGCGATGCTGAGCCATCCCCCGCAGCCAGCACATGCCTGGCACGGGAGGTAGTGGAGGGCGGGCTCGTCCTCAAACAATGGGATGATGCCGTTGAACAATGGATCATCCGGGTCAATCGGCTCGCGGCATGGATGCCCGAACTCGGTATCGCGCCAATCACTCCCGCGGATCGAGAGTTGATCATTGCAGAGGTTTGCAAGCACGCGGTCTGCTATCGCGATATCAAGGAAAAACCGGTGATGCAGGCAGTGAAATCCTGGCTCTCCGCGGCGCAGCATCATCTTGTGGAAAAATTTGTTCCCGAGCGCGTGCCGTTGCCCTCTGCCCGGATGGCGAAAGTAACCTACTCAGCCGACGCAGACCCATTCATTGCATCACGGATTCAGGACCTCTATGGCCTCACTCAGGCGCCGACGCTCTGTGGAGGACGCGTGCCGCTCACCGTTCAGATTCTCGCCCCGAATATGCGTCCCGTACAAGTGACCCGCGACCTCGCGAGTTTTTGGAAGGACGCATACCCAAAGCTCAGCCAGGACCTGAAACGCCGCTATCCCAAGCACGAATGGCGTTGATATTAAAAACCCTCTGATGATCGGATAGCTTGCGATCTCTTGACGCCCTTGTTGGCCGTCAGGAATGCATATTCTCCAACTCGATTCCCTTGGTCTCGCGAATAAACTTCACGACGAACCAGATGGAAACAAAGGCGAAGAACGCGTAAAATCCATAGGCCATCCCCAGCCCGAAACGGGATAGGAGAATCGGAAATGTCATAGTGACTACGAAGTTCGTGACCCATTGGGAGAGTCCTGCCACGGAGAGGGCTGCTCCCCGCATGCGGTTGGGGAACATTTCGCCCAGCATGACCCACATCACCGGACCCCAGGAGATCCCGAAGAAAATGATGTAAACATTGGCCAACACGAGTGCCAGAGGGCCGCTGAAACCGGTCAGTTGCAGGTTGCCGGTTGCATCCACGGCACCGGTGCCAAATACGACGGCGAGGCCACCCAACGTGATCGCCATCCCGATCGAGCCGATCAGGAGCAGAGGTTTGCGGCCGAGTTTGTCGACAAGCAGAATGGCCGCCACGGTGGCGCTGACGTTGATAACTCCACCAATGGTATTAATTAATAGCGCGTTGCTTTCAGAAAATCCGGCAGCCCGCCAGAGGACTGCGCCGTAGTAGAATACCACATTGATCCCGACCAGTTGCTGGAGGGCAGCGATCACGATTCCGACCCAGACGATGGGATGCACCTTGTGCGTTACAGAATCAAGGATGTCCCTGATGCTCGGTTTTTTGTCCTTGGTGAGTGTGGTTTGAATCTCTGCCACCTTCGCAGCGGCGGTATACCGATGGCTGAGCCGGGCAAGAACTGATTCGGCAAGTTCCAATTTCCCCGCTGCGACCAGAAACCGGGGCGACTCAGGAATAAAAAACAGTCCAACGAGAAAAATAGTTGAGGGAATCAGCTCCATCCAAAACATCCACTGCCATGCATGAAAGCCGAACCAGAATGGATCACTCGCGCTGCCCGCCGCGTTCGCAATAAGGAAGTTGCTGAAGAAAGCAAAAAACAACCCGAGCACAATCGCCATCTGCTGCAGAGTGGCAAGGCGGCCCCGATACGCCGCCGGAGCAATTTCGGAAATGTAAGCGGGACAAATCACACTCGCTGCACCCACCGCAAACCCGCCAATCAAACGGTAAACAATAAACTCCAACGATCCGCTCGATATTCCGGATCCCCAGGCGCTGATAGCAAACATACACCCTGCCAAAAGCAGTGCCGGGCGACGGCCGTATTTGTCGGCAATTCCTCCTGCCAGGAAGGCACCTGCTGCACACCCGAGAAGCATGGATGCCACATTAAAGCCGCTGCCGGCATCGCTACTCCCGAAGGCCTGTTTCAAGGCGTCGACGGCGCCGTTGATCACGCCGCTGTCAAAGCCGAATAAAAATCCCCCCAAGGCGGCGACGCACGAGAGGAGGAAAACGGGAGCAAGGGAGGGGGAGTTTGAGTCGTTCACAGGGGGCTGGATTGCACGTGTTTGATTGAGGGGGAAATAACGGGAACGCCTATTTGAACACTGCCGCTACATGATTACTATCGCTTCGCGGGCGGAATTGCACTTCTAAAACGCGACCATCCGGGCGGCAGTCGTCAGCAGCCTAGCGACGAAGGGTAAAGTTCACCGGGACCTCCACAGTGGCATCAACGCTCTGTCCGCCCACGGTGCGTGGCTTGAACTTCCATTTTCGCACGGCAGCCACTGCGGCTTGATCGAGAACTGCATAGCGTGATTTGCGAATCACAGATGCGGATGTCACCCGCCCGGCGGCATTCACCTGGGCGCGAATGATGACCTCATCCTCCCAACCCTTTCGACGCGCAATATCCGGGTAACGCGGTGGGGGATTGCTTGCATAGTCCGGCCGAGCCTCGACCATTTTCCCACGCGGCACAGCTGCCGGTTGCGTCTTTGTTGCAGGGGTTTGTTTGGGAGCTTCCGGCTTGGGGGTTGGCTTGGGGGTCACCTGCGGGGTCGGAGTGGGCATGGGGATAGGGTCCGCCTCGGGTTTTTCGTGGGTTAATATTTCCTCAACAGGCAGAGGAGTAGGTTCTGGTGTGGGCTCAGGTGTCGGTGGAGGCACGGGCACGATTTTCACTTCTTCGATCATTACCACCTCGATGGTTTTTGCATCTGACAGGGCTTCGGGTGTCGTGCTTAGGACGCCTCCGAGTTGCAGCACGAGCGTGTGGGCAATCAGCGACAGAACCAGCAGCGCGACCGGAAGCCAGATCCGTCGCACAATCCGGCGGGCTGATTTCATTGAGTCGTTGACCCCGATTCGTAAACCAAATTGATCTGCGAGGCACCGGATGCCCTAGCCCGATTCATTATGTCCAGGATCACGCCGTAATCGACGCCCCGGTCTCCGCGGAAATTCACGCTCTTCTCTCCGGTTTCCGAAAGACGAGCTTTCAACGCCGCCTCAAATTGCTCAACGCTCAGTGCTTCACCGTCCAAGGCGATTCTTCCGGTGGCATCAATGCTGATAACAGGGGCGGGCCGAGGAGGCTCGTTGGTCACGGCGGACTTCGGTAATACCAGCGATAACGCGGGCGGCGTGAAGCTCGATGTGAGCATGAAAAAGACGAGCAACAAAAACACCACGTCTATGAGCGGTGCCATGTCTATGCTATGCGAAGGACGCTTGGGACGGCGAAACATATGTGGTGAAGTCAGGTCACGGTGTTCCAGTCATCCGTCGGTGCAGCCGCCCGATCCAACGTCGCCAGCGCACATCCGGGAACCACCCCAAGCACTTCATCCAGCGAACCCGATACCATTTCCATACGTCGGGCAATTTTGTCCGCATGGCTCTCAAAGGCGTGAAATGCAGCCATTGCCGGAATCGCGACGATCAATCCAAAAACTGTCGTCAAAAGCGCCTCCCATATTCCTCCCGCAAGATCTGCGGGCTTAACCGTGCCTTCTAGGGCTTGGATTTCGGAAAATGCGACGACCATGCCAAGTACCGTGCCCAACAGCCCAAGCAAGGGTGCCAGGTGCGCGATCGCCGCCAAGATGCGAAGCCGGGCCTCCACCCGTTCCAGCGTGATGCTGCCTGTTCGCGCGATGGCCTCTTTTCGGATCGCGGCCGGTGCCGAAAGCCTCGCCAAATACGCTCGCACAACCTCCGCCACCGGGTGGCGATACCGCTCGGCCATTGCTTTTGCCTCATCGATTCGCCCCGCTCGCAACTCGGCCAACACTTGCTCCATCCATGCATCCGGTCTCAGTCCATACCGCAAATACACCAACGAACGCTCCGCAATGATCGCGACGCTCACCACAGAAAAGGCCAGCAGCACCCACATCACCGGCCCGCCACGATCAAAAAAATCTAGTAAATTCATAGTCTAAGTTGCTGTGAAAAAAAATTTCTCAAATGTTTCAGAGAAAAACAATCATATTTGAGATTGAGTCGCATTTTCTACTTGCGCAATGAGAATCAATCTCATTAAAACTGCGCTCTTCCATGAAAAAGCATTCTATTTCAAGTTCATATTCTTTCAGGCGGTTGGTATTTTCCGGTTTAATCGCAGGGGTTTTGAGCGCCGCCGTTGCGCAGGACCCGGAGGTTACTTCGGTGGAGCGCATGTCCACGGTGACGGTCGAGGCGGATTACGACCGACAGGTCGAGGGCCCCTTTTTGCCGGATGTGGAGGGCACACGCATCAATGCTGGCAAAAAGACATCGAGCATCGATTTGCGGGATCTTCCGGAGATCAGCAACGATAATTACCGTCAGGTCATTGCCACCACACCGGGATTGGTTTTATCCGAGGAGTCCACGCCGCTGTTGAGCATCGGGTATCGTGGATTTGAGCCGCATCGCATGCAGTATTTCCAAGTGCTGGAGGATGGCATCCCGATTCACGCCGACATGATCGGCTATCCTGAAGCCTACTACACCCCGCCGTTGGATGCGGTCGAGCGCGTGGAGTTTATCCGGGGTGGTGCTGCGTTGATGTATGGCCCACAGCCTGCGGGCGCGATCAATTTTGTGATGAAAAAGCCACCGACGGATACGCCCTTCGAAATGGAGACGATGAACCTGGTCGGTAGCTTCAATTATTTTTCTAATTTCACGTCCTTTGGAGGCACTACTGGCCGCCTCGGGTATTATGGATGGTATGACCACCGCCAGACCGATGGCTTCCGGGAGGCAAACAGTGACTTTTTCCTCAATGCATGGAGCGGGACTTTTGCGCTCGATGCGACCTCGGATCGGCGCTGGTATTTGAACCTCACGGCCTATGACGAAGTGCATGGCGAGCCCGGCGGGCTCACGTTGGCGGACGGACCCAACACGGTGAATTACGATAAAGACCGGAATGCCACATCCCGGTTCTTTGATCGCATGCGTGTCAGCCGGTATTCCATAGCATTGATCCACGAATGGGATATTTCGGATCGCACGCTCTTCACCTTTCGTGCATGGTGGGATTACTACCTGCGTTACAGCCGACGTCAGCGAGGTGGCGGATTTGGCACACTGCCGACCGGCGCTGCGGCACAGACCAACTCGATCGAGACGCAGCAGTTTTACACGTTTGGCATTGAGCCCCGCATCCGTCACGACTGGGACTGGCTCGACCAGACGCACACGGTCACGGGAGGCATGATGCTGTATAACACTTACTCCCCACGCACGGATGGACGTGGTGACAGCCCGACGGCAATGCAGGGGCGTGTGCTAAACCAAAACAATCGATACACGTGGTACTACTCGATTTTTGCTGAAAACAAATTCCAGATTGGAAACCTATCCATCACCCCGGGCGTGCGTCTGGAAAGCATCTGGCAGAGTGTGATTGAAAGCAAAAATGTCGCCCGCACCGACGCCGGCCTGCCATTGTCGGACGAAACGCTTTTTAACTTTGTTCCGCTCTTTGGACTCGGATTGGAATACAAGTTCACGCCACAGGTGGCTGCCTACGCCAATGTCTCGCAGGCATACCGCCCGCCTATCTTTACCCAGGCCGTGCCAACCGGACCTAATGTCGTGGTGGACGGGAACCTTCAAGAAAGTTTTGTCTGGAATTACGAAGTCGGATTTCGCGGAGATCCTACCGCTTGGGTGAACTGGGACACCAGTTTATGGGCCATTGACAGCTCCGACCAGATCGGCACTCGAACCGCAGACAATGGAAACCTAACAATCATCGAAAATGCAGGTCGCGCGTTCACCTATGGATGGGATTTTTCCCTGAACCTGGACCTTGTCGGCCTGGCAGATGCGATCTTCAATCAACCGGCGAGCGCCTCTGCTCCTGCGACTGATGGAAAATCCTTCAAGTCCGAAGTGGATATGGTGAATACTCATCGGAGCTGGGTGGATACCTATGGATCCTTGAGTGTTTTTAACGCCCTCACCCTGATGAAGGGAGAATTCATCGGCGGACCCAACGAAGGAAATACCCCGCAATACACCCCGGATTACGTGTATCGCGTAGGGTTGATCTATAACTGGCGCGACCTGCTCAAGGTCGCATTCCTAGGGAACTTTAACGGATCAAGCTATGCCGATGACACCAATACCGAATCCCGTTTTATTCCAGCTTATGATGTCTGGGATTTGACGATTGAGGCCAAAGTTTACCGTGACAACGTATCAATCATCGGTGGCATAAATAACATCTTCGATGCGGATTATTACGCCCGAATCCGCCCGGATGGAATCGATCCAGCCATGCCGCGCAACTGGTATGCAGGGTTGAAGGTCGAATTCTAACCGACGGAATCTCCACGCAGGCGGTTTTCCCATCACCAGCAGGACAGAATACCTCTCTCGCAGCTGACCTAGTGGCGCTTCTGCGTCATCATGAACTCGTTTCCGTCCGGATCCACGCACATCGCAAGATGTAGCGGATCCTCCTCGGTGTCGGTTGGTTCGCGCGTGAGTGCACCGCCGCAAGCCACCAACCTCGCGATCCCCTCCCGCAGGTCATTCACTTGGAAGGTAAGCCCCGTCCATGTGCGCGCACCTTCGCCGCCGCCATGGATCCCGATGGTGGCTCCGGCGATTATTACCTCGCTCCAAACCTCCGATGCCATGGTCACCTCGCCGTCAAATAGCTCGCGGTAAAAGGAGAGACACCTCTCCCAATCGGCCGCCCACAATGCATACTTCACTTTCGTAACTTCCATATTATCCGGAAACATACCGTGTATTGCAAATCCGTCGAGGGGAACTACGGCGTCGATTATTGGGGTTGCCAACATCAGACGGAAAACAGAAGTCCAACCCGGGGCGGCATTTCATATTAATACATACGCGAAAATGGCATTCGAAAGCGATCTCCAAGACCCGGAGTGCAGGACATTGGATCTTCCCACTCCAGGAGAAATATGCCTCATCGTCGATGGATCCTAGCCCTTGCGAAGGCGAATGCAGGGAAGCTGACCGGGCACTCGACGTTAAACTACATTTGTTCAGCAGCGATTATGCCGGTTTTTCGGCAGAGGAGGACAATTTTTTTCAGTTCCGGACGCTAGCGGGGCTACTGCAGAAAAACGGCGGCGACCAGGGCAAAAACGATCCAGTATGCAATCATCGGTATGATCGTTCGTTTGAGAATCCAGCCTTCCCGATTCGCCAAGCCAAGCACCGCACATACCGCTATGATGTTATGGATGCAGATCATGTTTCCCATGGCTGCACCACCAGATTGGAGCGCCAAAACGGTTGATGGTTCCAATCCCGTTTCATTTGCAATGGCAAGTTGGATGCCTCCGAACGTCAGGTTGGATATCGTGGCGGAACCGGCAAAAAAACTTCCCAGTGCCCCGAGCAGCGGCGCAAGGTATTTCCAATACTCACCAGACATATCAGCAAATGCACGGCCGAGAATCATTGTGGATGCCGATTCTCCTCCAGCCATTAGTAACTGAACGAATACCAGCGCGCCAAACAACGCGACCACCGGGCGCACAATTTTCTTTCCGGTTTCGTTTAAAACACCTCCTGCCTCTCGGCCGTTATGAAAGATCGTGAGAGCAGCTCCAGCGGTCAGGACAAAAGGAATGATTGATGGCACATACAATACCGCGTGAGACCAATTCAACCCTTCGCCGAGCACATTTCGGAGCTGAAGCACCAGCGTTGCACTCGCTGAAAACTCACCAATTGCTCCAAGCGGAAACGCAATGTTCGGCTCCGCAGCAGTCAGCCACTGGCGAAGCCCGAGGATCGGGATTCGCGTGACGAGGAGAATGACGATGGTCGCAATCAATGGGCTGAGTGCAAGCATCACGGAGCGTGTGACAAGCGGCGAATGCGGCTGTGGCGACGGGGTGCGCTTGAGCCCGATCTGGAATCGTGCGAGCAGGATAGTTGCCACGAGTCCGATCGCTCCACCAATCACCGAGGGAAATTCGTCATTAAATGTCGCTATAGCCACCATTGGAACCGTGTTAAATAGAATCGACAAGTAGATGAACCCGATATTTTCACGGATATCCCGCCAGCCAACCACGAACCGCAGAGCAATAATCGGCACCACCATCCCCGCCGCCCATTGCAGGATCGCGGTTTTCATTCCGAGGGCCAGGAGATCGCTATCGGTCAATGGCAGCCCGCCAAAACCAAACCATGTGGGAGTTCCGACGGCGCCAAACGAAACCGGCACCGAGTTCATGGCGAGGCATAAAATTGCGACACGAAGCGGCGGGAATCCAAGACCAACCAACACCGGAGCCGCCAATGCGGCAGGAGTTCCGAACCCACTCGCGCCTTCGATGAGAAACTGGAAAGACCATCCGACGATCATCAACTGCGCGACCGGATTTGGCGAAATATCGCGCAACCATTCCTGTAAGCGGCCCATCGCACCCGAACGCTCCATTGCGACAAAAAACAAAATCGCCCCAAACACAATGGAGATGGGGGTTAACGCATTCAGCAGACCCGTAAGGATTGATGCATTGAGTAAATTAATCGGGGACTGGAAATAAAACGCGCGTGCGGCGTAGGTGAGCGCCGCGGCCAGTGCAAATGCGAATGTGGATGGCATCGGGCGTGCCTTGGTCATCAGCCAGACAAGTAACGCGATCGGAAAAGCGGCAACGGCAAGATCGATCATTTCCCTACGTGGTCATTTTAACCTGCATCCAGAAGATTAAAAAGACGTGCCTTCCAGCGGCGGAAGACCGGCGGACAAGAGCTGAATATTTTCCGTCGTAACTCGGGCGATTTCCTCCAACGCCTCGCGCGTCAAAAATGCCTGGTGCGCGGTGATGAGGACGTTCGGGAAGGTCAATAAACGCGCGAGTTCATCGTCTTGCAGCACTTCTCCGGAAAGATCTTCAAAAAACACACCCTCCTCTTCTTCGTAGACATCCAAAGCCACCCCGCCGACATGGCCATTTTTGAGAGCTTCGATGAGCGCCGCGGTGTGAATGAGACGCCCACGGCTAACGTTGACAATAATGACCCCGCGTTTCATCAGAGCCAAAGTATGTCGGTTTACGAGATAATTGGTTTCCTGAGTCAGTGGAGCGTGGAGTGAGATAATATCGCTTTCTCGATCCAGAGTTTCAAGGTCCACGTATTCGATCCCATTGGCTGTGGCCCATGCGTGATCGGGAGAAATGTCAGCAGCGAGAACACGCATTTTAAATCCGCGGAGAATCTCTGCAACGAGTCGGCCCGTTTTACCCGTACCCACAATCCCGGCAGTTTTGCCAAAAAGATCAAAGCCAACCAGGCCGCCCAATGAGAAATTTAATTCACGAACCCTGCTGTATGCCCGGTGGATTTTCCGATTCAGCGAAAGTAAAAGTGCGACAGTGTGCTCGGCAACCGCATGGGGTGAATAGCTGGGAACGCGGGTGACGGTGATTCCAAGTTTCCGGGCCGCCGCAAGGTCCACGTTGTTGAATCCAGCGCATCGGAGTGCGAGATGGCGCACACCACTGGAGGCGAGACATTCCAAAGCATTTAAATCGGCGACATCATTGACGAAGACGCAGGCCACATCGGCTCCATGTGCTGCAACGGCAGTCTCGTCCGTCAGCCGGAATTCAAGGAACTTCCAGTGAAATTGGTCCGCCCCAACGGCAAGCGAAAGGAACTCGCGGTCATAGGGCTTAGTATCAAATACGGCAACGATCGTTTTTCTTTCGCTCATGATTATCTTTTTCATTAAATGGGAAACGGCTCAAGCTTTAACCCGTTTTCGACCGCAGGATACTTTTCATTCATCTGAGCAGTCTGCGTTCCGGGGTTTGACGAATCGCCACCGACCCTGCAAGTTTTCCGTCGTATGAATGGCAATGGACGACGGGTATTAGTGGGCATGAGTGGAGGTGTGGACTCCAGTGTGACTGCGCACCTGCTGAAAGAAGCAGGATGCGATGTGATTGGCGTCACCATGCAGGTGTGGCCACAGGATTGCATTTCCCGCGCGGAAGACAAATACTGCGATCCATCCGCAATCGCGGATGCGCGCGTTGGGAGCCGAATACATCGCAACCGGGCACCACGCCATTTTTGAGCACCACGGCGACAACGCGATCCTCCGACGCGGATACGATCCACGCAAAGATCAGTCGTATTTTCTCTTCAGTCTGCGGCAGCACCAACTACGTCGCGCAGTCACCCCGCTCGGCGGAATGACCAAGGATGAAATCCGCGCCATCGCCCGGAAGATGGGCATGAAAATTACGGATAAAGTGGACAGTCAGGAGATTTGTTTTGTGCCTAGAAATGACTAGAAGGCGTTCCATCGCTCGCACCTCGGGGACGAAGAGTTTCAGAAGGGCGGGATTTACGACAGGAGCGGGAACTTCATCGCTGATCACGAGGGAATCAAAATGTTCACGATCGGACAGCACAAAGGGTTGCCCGGTGGCTCGCCACGTCCAATGTATGTGGTCGTTATCGACCCAGAGCTGTCGTGCGTCTTCGTAGGCACCCATGAGGAACTCACCAGTGAGGAATTTGTGGTGGATAACTTAAACTGGTTGATCGACGAACCGTTCGAACCCATCGATGTCACCATAAAAATCCGCCACGCCCATCCCGGCGCCGAGCCCACGGTTTCGCGTGTCGAGGCGAACCGGCATCTGGTCCGGCTGCACGAGCCGCAGCGCGCAGTCACGCCAGGCCAAGCTGCCGTATTTTACGAGGGCCCCGCGTGGTTGGTGGGGGATGGATCTGCCGCCAGGCAGCAACTATGATGCTCCACGCCGCTTGACTGCGAGATTCAACTCGTCATTACGACCTTCTCCGATGAGCCCATGGCAGGCGAAGTCATCCGCGCATTGTTGCGGGACCGACTGATTGCCTGCGATACGATACAACCGGGATGCCGGTCGATTTTTTTCCTGGAACGAACAACTGCACGATTCGGAAGAGGTCATTGTTTTTCTAAAAACAACCGCTGCGAATCTGGCGGTATTAGAGATAAAGTTGCAGGTGATTCATCCCTACGATGTGCCGGATTTCCTCTTTGTTGAGGTCTCTGCCGCATCGAAAGCTTATGGGGATTGGGTTTCCTCGTTTTGCAATCCTGTGCCATACTCTCTTTGAAGCTATGAGCACTTTTCTTGACCGCATACTCTCGGACGTCACCGACGAACTGTCGTCCACCAAGGCCAACCGCCCGATTGCAGACATCCGGGCACGGCTGGCTGACGCGCCACCTCCGCGTGATTTCGCCGGGGCGTTGAAATCACTAAGCTTTTCTCTCATCGCAGAGATCAAAGAAAAATCGCCCAGCGTCGGACCAATGCGGGAAGCAAATGTCCGGGATGCCGCCTCAGCTTATGAGGAATCGCCCGTTGTGGTGGCCCTGTCAGTGCTGACAAATGCCTTCCACTTTGGAATGACCATTGATCGCATGGCCGCCATCCGCGCGGAAGTGACCAAGCCCGTCCTGCGCAAAGATTTCATGATCGACGAATACCAAGTGCGCGAAGCACGAGCCTTCGGTGCCGACGCGATCTTGCTCATGGCAAATGTTCTGGATTCCGCGCGTCTGGCAGGATTCCACAATTTGGCGCTGGAACTTGGAATGTCTGTCCTGTTTGAAGTCCACACCCAGGAAGAAATCCAGATGCTCCCGGAGAATGCTACCATGGTCGGGATCAATAGCCGAAAGTTCAAATCCGACTCCGGATTTGTCGATACAGGCGGACAATCAACCACCGATTTCAGCCTCGATTTTGGTGCCTTTGAACTTGCGGAGCGTCTTCCGACGCAGGCCATCCGGGTGGCAGAAAGCGGGCTGGATCCCTCGCGGATCGCTGCCGTGCGTAAACACTTCCAAGCAGGACTGGTTGGGACGTCACTGCTTCGTGACACGCGTGGGATACGCGCCTGTCTGGAGGAATTTGAAGTTGCAATTTTGGAGTCTGCGCCTGCCGTATGAACCTGGAACTTAAACCCTCCGGAGACGCTCCAGACTCACCGTTTGATGTTTCACTCCGACCGCCCCTGTTTGAAGAATTTGCGGGCCAGCGCGGCACTCTGGAGCGACTGAAACTTATGGTAGAAGCCGCGCGCCAGCGGGGCGATGTCCTCCAACATATCCTGTTCAGCGGCCCGCCTGGACTTGGCAAAACCACTCTCGCCTACATCGTAGGTAATGCGGTGGGAGCGGAAGTAAAAACTACCAGTGGCCCCATGGTCGAAAAGGCAGGTGACCTCGCTGGTCTCTTAACGAACCTGCAACGCGGGGACATCCTATTCATTGACGAGATCCACCGGCTCCAACCCGCCATCGAGGAATATCTCTATCCGGCCATGGAGGATTTTAAGGTGGATATCATGATCGATCAGGGTCCCAGCGCCCGGAGCATCCAGTTGCACCTCGCGAAGTTCACGCTCATCGGTGCGACTACCCGGTCAGGTATGATCAGCTCTCCGCTGCGCTCCCGGTTCGGGATGAACTGCCGATTAGACTACTACAGTGCAGAGGATTTACAGACGATCATCGTTCGGAGTGCCGGGCTCATCGGAATTCAAATCGAAGCCGATGGTGCGCTCGAAATTGCTCGTCGTTCCCGCGGAACCCCTCGGATTGCCAATAACTACCTGCGCTGGGTTCGTGACTACGCGCAGGTGCGTGCAGACAATATCGTCACTCAACCGGTCGCCGCGGACGCTCTACAAATGCTCGATGTCGACGCCGATGGCTTTGACGAAATGGACAAACGGATCATTGAAGCAATCATCATGAAGTTTGACGGTGGCCCGGTGGGAGTCAATGCGCTCGCTGTCGCCGTCGGAGAAGAGCCTGGCACCTTGGAGGAAGTCCACGAACCGTATTTGATCATGCAGGGATATTTAAAACGTAGTCCGCAAGGCCGTATCGCGATGCAAAATGCCTACCGTAAGCTAGGACTCGAATCTCCTGCCTCAGCATCTGCCGACAACGATTTGTTTACCTCTCGGAAGCAGGCTCAGGAAAGCTCTTCAAGCTGACGCGCTACTTTGCCGAAACTAAGCAAAGAATGAGCGGCAGCTTTGGACGCTTCGACCGCGGACTGGTACACGACATCATCAGACATCAACACCTCCAATTTTTCAAGAAGCTCCCCGTCGGATTTACCATCGCCGTGCGTGCCCGGATGGCCAATTCGGTCGATCGCACCATCCCCGCCAATGCAGGGAACCCCACACAACAACGCATCGCCGGCAACCTGCCCTGGCACACGGCTGCGGTCCAACTGCCACACCACACGGGACATCGCCATAACGCGCAAATAATCGGGATACGCGAGACGGCCGTGTATCACCTCCAGTCTAGTGCCAATGCCAGTTGATTCTCGAATCGCCTCAAGCATCTTTTCACCCCGCTTGCCGTCCGGATTAAAAACCACTACCCGGCAAGCCTTCTGGATGCCCACCGATACGGCTGCGGTGACGGCGATGGTATGGCGTCGGCTGAGAACATCGAACTCGCGCGTGCCAACAAATATGCCATTTCGCAATGCCATCGAGCAGGCAAAGTTCCACTCCGGCAGATCAACCGGATACGGCGTTGGAATAAATACGACGTTCTGCGCCCCCGTGGATCGGTAAAGCACGACCAAGTCCGGAGTACTGGACAGGCAACCATTTGCACTCCGGCACACATCGCAAAACTCCTTCCATCGGCGCGGCTCAGAGATCAACTCGCTTACCTGCAATCCGCCCGATTCCTTGAGCGACACCCAAACAGAGCATCCCCGTTCGCGGAGTTGGCGCACCGCAGCCCGGGCAGCGACGAGGTTTCGCTGCCGTAGCAGCACAAGGACACGCTCTGCCGAGTCGGGCACCGCTGATGCTGCTTTATGAAACGAACCAGCCGTGCACGCGGCATAGGCGTGGTAGTTCACAGGCGCATGCACCTCCGGGTCGGGTGCAGTGTTCGCGCCTGAAAAATCCTGCGCTGGATCACGGCCATCCACATTCAGGACTACCCAAGGATGGAGCACCTCGGCGGTCATCGATGAAGCTGACTTTTTGCTTGGTTCCATCGGACCTCAAGTTCAACGAGGGAAGTATTTTCGACTGCTCGACCATCAGCAGCGAGGCTCGCCTCAACACATTGAAAGCGACGGATGAATTTTGTTGTAGATCCTGATAGTGCCATCTCCGCGTCGACCTTTAGTTTTCGGGAAAGGTTCACCACGGTGAATAGCAAATCGCCCATTTCGTCTTCGACCGCCTCTTTGTGCCCTTCAGCGATGGCTGCGCGAAGCTCAGCGATTTCCTCCTCCAGTTTCAAAAAGACTTCATCCGCCTGCTTCCAGTCGAAGCCCACCCGCGCAGCCTTTTTTTGAACATTCTGAGCCCGCATTAACGCAGGCTGCGCCGAGTCACGCTCATCGACGATCGATGCCCCGGCTCCTTTTTCTTGGCGCTTGATATGCTCCCACCGCTGTAGCACCTCATCGGTGTCGGCAGCAGCATCGTCGCCGAAGACATGCGGATGACGCCGGACTAATTTCTCGCAGATGTCGGCAGCAACCTCGTCGAAAGCGAACACTCCACGTTCCTCCGCCAACTGCGAATGAAAAACCACGTGCAGCAACAAGTCTCCCAGCTCCTCCCGAAGGTTACTGTCGTCGCTGCGATTAATCGCATCCACAACCTCGTAACATTCTTCGATTAAGGCAGCCCGCAGGCTCGCATGGGTTTGCTCACGATCCCATGGGCAACCATCCGGAGCCCTCAGCCGAGTGACAATCTCATGCAGCCGATCCAGACTCATGTGCGCCAAAGCGAACCATTTCCACCAAACTCTGAAATCTCACCAGAGGATCGACTGGAAATAAATATGATCATCCATCCGACAAACAAAATCGTCCCAATGAAGATGGAGATATTCAGCCAAGCAGGGAGTGCCGCCACAGCAAATGCGGAATACAACGTGCTTGCCGAATCGATCACCGGGTCCGCGTGCATCACGATTTTCAAACTCCACGCGAGCATGATGATGGCAAAAATAAACACATAGTTTCTCCGCAACCGCCGGGCCACCGACTCCAACGCGGAAATCTTAAACGTCGGCATAATGAGATCTTCGCAAACCAGCCGCCGCCATTCGCCATCCAGCAGCTTGTCGCTCTGCGAAATCATCGGGACC
>Ga0209390_10000985_pt1 | contig 56410 bp, 51 predicted proteins | sample BON01_FD_187212 | JGI IMG/M metagenome (GOLD analysis project Ga0209390, IMG submission 187212) | Freshwater microbial communities from Lake Bonney liftoff mats and glacier meltwater in Antarctica - BON-01 (SPAdes) (version 2) | ecosystem: Environmental > Aquatic > Freshwater > Ice > Glacier...
ATTTGTAAAAACGCATACTGGAGTGATTGTTGGAGCAATGGGTTTTAGGAATGAATATGATGGACATACATTAACTGCTGCCTTAAAACAAGTAGACCAACTAGTAGGAAAATACCCCAAAACAGCGTTAGTAGATAGAGGATATCGCGGTATAAAGAAAGTGGAAAGTACCGCAATACTATTACCCAAACCACCAAAAAAGAATCAAAGTTGGTATTTGAGTGATAAACTAAGAAAAGCGCATCAAAAAAGAGCGGCAATAGAACCTATAATTGGACATGTGAAACAAGACCATAGGCTAAATCGCAACTTTTACAAGGGAGTAGTGGGCGATAATATCAATATTATGCTTGCAGCAGCAGGGAACTGGACGAAATTCATTTGTTCGGAAATTCCGAACAACGGCCGATGCTGGAAAGATTCGTATTTTTTTTCATAGATAGTTGGTTTAGAAAGTAATAAAGGTAATGCGGTTTTGTTAAATTGATAATTCAATACAACACGCGTATTAAACCCGTAAAACATATATAGAAACATTTAACTTATTGTTTTTTTGCTTTACTATGGTAAAAAAGAACCTAATGAACGGCTTCTATATATCCATAATTATTAAGTGATTAAGAAGAGATGTCTATTGGGTAGTTCGAGGATTTTGTTTATTATTGCAGTTTAATATTAAATAATGAAAACTACAATTATTGTTTTTTTACTTACAATTCATACTGCTATTTTTGGACAAATAAATGTTGGTTCTACAGAACTTGTTCATTTTAATGCAGGCAAATTTGAGCAAGCAAATCTAGATAAACTTAAAAAGACCAAAACTATATTTGTATACAGGACTGGTGACGAAGAAATTCTTGAATCTTTTAAATCTAGCTTAGAAGAAGGGTGGGATTATACAACATTAGAATTTGTATCATACAAAGAATACACTGCCAACTCATACGATCAAAGCTATTCGTTCTTTACTCTTAGTGGGGTAACAACTAGCACTACGACTTACATTAGCACTCACATATACTTAACTTTATGGATGAAAGATAAGTATGAAAAATTAACTTTTTGTAGATTAGAACTGTACCCAGACTTTCCAACTTATCAAATGGTCACAAATGAAGATAAAGAAAAAGTAATAATGAAGAATTTCTATAGTACATCTATATTTCACAATTGGAATACTTCTTATTTAAAAAATGCACTCCAATTTGTAAATAAAAAGTTATCAAAATCCGAAGAACACTGGCTTTTTAAAAGTGATTCATATCTAGGTTTATCAAAATTAAGAAATGACACCTTATACATTCCAGAATATACGTTAATCAAATTTTCTAAATTTACGGGAGATGAAAGTAATAGACATGAAGTGGATGATTTACTCAAAAAATACCCATATCCATATAAAATTATTTCAATGGATGAGTTATCAGAAAAGATTAATAACAGCACTAAACCTATCTATTATTTATCTTACATTAAGAGTAGTACAGACAAGTATTTAAATGTGTTGAACGGGAAAAATGGTGACTTTCTTTACTCAAATTATTCTCCAACTTCTTATAATATAAAGGGGAAAGATTTTGCTAAGCTTGCAAAGTCCATTAAAAAGACTAAAGAACACTAAAGTCTCTTAAGCCAAAATGCTGCAAGCGCAACCCGCTAGCGCAAGTCTTTGGACTTGTGCTAATTAAAAACAAGTCTCAGACCTACCCGAGCCCTAGAAATTTAGTTGTTCGGAAATTCCGAACAACTGCCGATGATGGAAAAGACTATTTCGGTAAGAATGGACACCCATTCTTTAAAATGTTGACTGATAAATTAAATAATGCTTTGCTAAAATCGTAACTTCGCATCGTGTTTTACAGAAGAAAAATAATACTGGCTTTATTGCAAAGTTTTGATGGGCAATTAGATAAAATCCGTCTGCAAAAAATGCTTTTCCTATTTGCCAAAAAGCAAACAAAGGCGGATTATGATTTTATTCCTTACAAATTTGGTTGCTACTCCTATTCTGCCAATGCCGATATGACTGCAATGGTTAAAAGAGGTTTTTTAGAAGAAGATGAAAAACATTTCTTTATGAAGAACCCTACTGAAAATATGGGGGCAGCTAAAATTGACTACCTGAAGCAATTGAAACAGACAGACCTAAAACTGTTGCAAGAAGTAAAAACTAACTACGGAAAAATGAGTGCAACTGCATTGATGAAGCACACCTATATCAACTTTCCATTTTATGCTACACGAAGCGAAGCGGCTGAGAGTATTTTAACCAAAATAGAATTAGAAAAAGTAGGTAAAGCCAAACCAAAAGGAAACAAAACAGTTCTTTTTACCATCGGTTATCAAGGCATTTCGCTCGAAGAATACTTGGTTCGTTTGTTGAAAAATGATGTGAAGGTTTTGGTGGATGTGCGTAACAATGCATTGAGTATGAAATATGGTTTTAGCAAAAGCCAATTGAAAAAATACTGTGCAAGCTTGGGTATAGCGTATGTGCATATTCCAGAAGTTGGCATACAATCAAACCAACGTCAGGAACTAAATACACAAGGCGATTATGATAAATTGTTTGCCGTTTACCGCAAAATTAATTTGAGTAAAACAACAGCCTGCCAAAGTGAGATTTTAAACTTGTTGATACAACACAAACGCATTGCCTTAACTTGTTTTGAAGCTGATATTTGTCAGTGTCACCGCAAGCATTTAGCCGAATCGATTGAAAGATTGCCTGAGTTCAACTATGAAGTAAAACACATATAAGCCATGGCGGTAACGAAAGTATTAATAACGGTAAAAACCTATCCGACACTTTCCACCAAGTATGATGAACTGGTTTGCACAGCTGGCTTTAAAGAAGATGGCACTTGGATAAGACTTTACCCAGTTCCTTTTCGCAAAAAATCATACAATGAGCAATACAAAAAATACGATTGGATAGAAGTAGATTTGGTAAATAACACCAGCGATTTCAGACCTGATAGTTTCCGACCTAAAAGCATTGATTCTGAAATAAAAGTTATTGGGCATATTGATACTTCTAGCAATTGGGAAGAACGCAAGAAAATTTGTTTAGGGAAAATTTATTGCAACCTGACAGAACTCATTGCCGAAGCCAAGAATAAAGACCTATGCACCTCCTTAGCTGTTTTTAAGCCTACACAGATTTTAGATTTTACAGCCGAGTTGGTTGACCGTGAATGGGACAAAAACAAATTGGATAAACTGAACCAACTAAACCTTTTTGAAACTAACAAAGAAGGAAAATTTGAAGTGGTAAAAAAACTTCCATACAAATTCAAATTTCATTTTAAAGATAATCAAGGAAAAGAAAGTCGAATGATGATTGAAGATTGGGAAACAGGACAACTTTATTGGAACTGCCTTGCCCGACACGAAGGAAATGAAAAGAAAGCCATTGCAGATGTGCGCAAAAAATATTTTGATGACTTTGCCAAAACCAAAGACTTGCATTTTTTCCTAGGAACAACACAGGCACATCATCATGTTTCGTTAAATCCCTTTATCATCATAGGAACATTTCATCCGAAAATAGATTTGCAAGGAAAACTCTTTTAGCCAATGTATTTTGAAAGCAATGCTTTAAAATGCAACAACTTCTGCAATGGCCTCAAAACAGACCTAAAAGAAAACTTGAATTAATTCAATCCCCAATCATCCGAAAGGATAATTCATCATTAAAAGTTAATCATTGATAATTAATAAGCTTTACCCTTCCAAAGCTGCTGCACCCCCAACAATCTCTGAGATTTCATTGGTAATGGCTGCCTGGCGTGCTTTGTTATACTCTATACGCAAGTTTTTAAGAATCTCTCCTGCATTGTCTGTTGCTTTGTCCATAGATACCATTCTGGCACCGTGCTCACTGGCATGGCTATCCAAAGCAGCTTTGTACAACTGTGTTTTTAAAGACCGAGGGATTAACTCCTGCAAAATTTCTACTTTGCTAGGTTCAAATATATAATCGTTTTTGCTGCTGTTTTCAGCAGAAGAGGTGTCGGTAACCACTGGCAACAAGGTTTCTGTTTTTACAATTTGGGTAGCGGCATTTACAAAGTGGTTATAAATAATCAATACTTTGTCAAAATTACCACTGCGGTATTGTGTTAAAACCTCCTCACCTATGTGAAAAACATTTTCTGAGTTTAACTCTTGAAACAAGTTAATGGCAGATAAATCAAATTTTAAACCGTCAATTTTCTTAAAAACATCATACGCTTTTTTCCCAAGAGGCATAATGGTTATATTTCCTTGATTAAACTCATCAGCAAAATCTCCTTGTATAAGATGTTTTACTTGCTTGCCAATGTTGGCATTAAAAGCACCGCACAATCCTCTATCTGATGAAATGGCAATGATTAAAACATTTTTAATTTCTCGCGTTTCAAAGTAAGTGCTCAATTGTTCATCATCCACCGAGTCAGATAAATTGCCTAAAATCTCTTGCAATTTTAGAGCATAAGGACGCATTTGGGTAATTGCCATAGTCGCTCTTCTAAGCTTGGTGGCAGAAACCAATTTCATGGCCTTTGTTATTTGCTGCGTTCCAATGGTGGAACTAATTCTACTTCTTACTTCTTTTAAATTTGCCATTGATTTATGTTAAATCCTGCGTTTATTAAAATATTAAACCATTCCAGCAATTAACTCTTTGCTTACGGTTGATAAAACTTCAGTCAGTTCATCACTGTATGCTCCAGCGGCTAGTTGGTCTAACACATCTTTGTGTTTGGCTTCTAAATAATCTAAATATTTACCTTCAAATTCTCTTACTTTATTGATAGGCAATTTGGTTAATGCACCGGTAGAACCTAAATAAATAATAGCCACTTGTTGATCTACTCTTAAAGGAGAATATTGGGCTTGTTTCAAAATTTCAACGTTTCTACTTCCTCTGTCCAAAACAGATTTGGTAGCTGCATCTAAGTCTGAACCAAATTTAGAAAATGCTTCAAGCTCACGGTATTGTGCTTGATCTAATTTTAAGGTACCCGCAACTTTTTTCATGGGTTTAATTTGAGCCGAACCACCCACACGAGATACAGAAATACCTACGTTAATGGCAGGACGCACACCCGCGTTAAACAAGTTAGACTCTAAAAATATTTGACCATCGGTAATAGAAATTACGTTGGTTGGGATATAAGCAGAAACGTCACCCGCTTGCGTTTCAATAATCGGCAATGCGGTTAAAGAACCACCACCTTTTACCAAGTGTTTAATAGATTCTGGCAAATCATTCATGCCTTTGGCAATATCATCACTGGCATTAAGTTTACATGCTCTTTCTAATAATCTAGAGTGTAAATAAAATACATCACCAGGATAAGCCTCACGCCCTGGAGGACGTTTTAGCAACAAAGAAACCTCTCTGTATGCCACTGCTTGCTTAGACAAATCATCAAATACAATCAGTGCAGGTAAACCACGGTCTCTAAAAAACTCTCCAATGGCAGCACCAGACATCGGGGCAAAAAACTGCAAAGGTGCAGGATCTGCCGCAGATGCACAAACCACTACGGTATAATTTAGAGCGCCAGTTTCTTCCAAAACTTTTACTACTTGTTTTACGGTAGAAGCTTTTTGTCCAACGGCTACATATATACAATATACAGGTTTCCCTCTATCATAAAATTCTTTTTGATTGATAATGGTATCCAAAGCCACAGCAGTTTTACCTGTTTGACGGTCGCCAATAATCAACTCACGTTGCCCTCTACCAATGGGTATCATGGCATCAATCGCTTTAATACCTGTTTGCAAAGGCTCTTTTACAGGCTCTCTGTATAAAACACCCGGTGCTTTACGCTCAATAGGCATTTCAAAAGTTTCTCCTTCAATCGGACCTTTTCCGTCAATAGGATTTCCTAATGTATCAATAACACGTCCCAGCATACCCTCACCCACTTTAATAGAGGCAATAGTTCCAGTTCTTTTAACGGTATCTCCTTCTTTTACATATTTGGAGTTACCAAACAATACTGCTCCTACGTTGTCTTCTTCTAAGTTTAAAACTATCGCTTTCATGCCATCTTCAAACTCTATCAACTCGCCACTTTGAACTTGGGTTAAACCATAAATTCTAGCGATACCATCACCCACTTGAAGTACTGTTCCTACTTCTTGTAATTCTGTTTCACTCTTTACTTGCGTAAGTTGTTCTCTTAGTATTTGAGAAACCTCATCCGGTCTTATTGCTGCCATATTATTATGCTATTTGTAATTCTTTTTTAAGGGTATTAATTCTTGACAAAACACTGCTATCTAACAGTGAATCTCCATATTGTATCACCAAACCACCAATTAAATCGGATTTAATGTTTTTGGTAAGGTTAATTTGTTTTGCTCCGGTTCTTTTTTCTAATAAAGCGATTACTTCTCGTTCCTCTTTATCGGTTAATGCAGTAGCAGAGCTAACTTCTGCAGTAACTATTAGGTTTTGCTCATTGAACAATTCCATAAATTGGGCTGTTATTTCGCCCATGTATTCTGCCCTGTTTTTATTAACTATTAAAGACATAAAATCAAGTACAGTTGGGTTAAATGATTTGAAAGATTGCAATAAAATCTGCTCTTTTTGGCTTGCTTTTACAACAGGGTTTTTTAAAGCTTGGACCAAATCTTTTTGTTCATCCATGGTGCTTTTCAAAAGAATCATATTGTCCATAACATCCGTTAAAATGTTATTTGCATTGGCCACCTTAAACAAGGCTTTTGCGTATCTTAATGCTATTTTGTTTCCAGACATGCTGTTTTTTAATTTTTACTTGCAGATGGCATCGCTTCTAAATCTTTCAAACGCTCCTCAACAAATTGAGATTGTTCATTTGGATTTTCAAATTTTTTGCCGATCACCTTTTCTGCCATACTAATAGACAAAGTAGAAACTTCTTTTCTCAACTGATTCATCGCTTGAGATTTTTCTTGCTCAATTTCTGCTTTTGCCTTGTCAATCAATTTACGACCTTCATTGGCAGCCACTTCTTTTGCATCCGTAACAATTTTATCGTGCATTAATTTTGCATCTTTTAAAATACCGTCTCTCTCTTCTCTTGCCTGTTTCAACAAGTCTTCATTTTGAGATTGCATTTTAGCCATTTCAGCTTTTGTTTCTTCTGCTAATCTTATGGCACCATCAATTGATTCTTCTCTCTCCGCAAGGGTTGTAAGAATTGGTTTCCACGCATATTTAGCCAATACAAATACTACTATCCCAAAAGTGATAAGCATCCATATAGGCAAGCCATGATTTGTTAATAATAATTCCATCTTTTAAATGCTAATTAGTTTTTATATATCATCAGTAGGTCTTAAATAAAACCTACTGATGATAATGTTGTTGAAGTATATTTTAAAGGAAAATAATCAAAAGACAAACAACAATAGCAAAGAATGCAGCACCCTCTACAAGGGCCGCAGCAACTATCATGTTTGATCTTAAATCTCCTGAAATCTCAGGTTGGCGAGCCATAGATTCTAAAGCAGAACCACCGATTCTACCGATACCCAAACCTGCTCCAATCGCAGCTAGACCAGCACCTACACCGGCACCAAATTGATCCCATGCAACTACTCCTGCTTGAGCGATAATTTCTGAAATGATGTTTAATAATGTCATGTTTTTTAATGTTAAATATTTATGTTTTGTTTTTTTTAATTTTAATGATGTGCCTCTTCATGGCTGTGTGTTTCTCTTGCTGCCCCAATATACAATGCCGTTAATAAGGTAAATACATAAGCTTGTAAAAATGCTACTAGCAACTCAAGCATACTCATAAAAGTAGTAAATACTACAGAGAATATGGATACGCCAATACCAACACCACTGTTCATTTCAGCAAAGATGAAGATAAGACTAAAGAAACCCAATATAATGATGTGTCCTGCGGTAATGTTTGCAAACAAACGTATCATCAATACAATAGGCTTGGTAAATATGCCCACTATTTCAATCACAATGATTAAAGGTTTTAAAGCCACAGGAACTCCTGGAGGCCATAATATATGCATCCAATAATCTTTAGAGCCATTGACAGTCGTAATGATAAAAGTAATAATTGCCAAAACTGCTGTTACGGCTAAACTACCCATTACATTGGCACCACCAGGAAATATAGGAATTAAACCAAATAAGTTATTGATAAAGATAAAGAAGAACAAGGTTAATAAATAAGGAACAAACTTTCCAAAACCTTTTCCAATAGATGGTTTAATTACATCGTCTCTAAGGAATATAATCATGGGCTCTACAAAAGATGCAATTCCTTTTGGCGAGGCAGTTCCTCTTTTCTTATAATTTCTTGCGGTAAGCAACATGATAATAATCAGCACAATTGCACCAAATATAGCGGCAGCCCCATTTTTAGTTAATGAAAAATCATAAATTTTATCTTGGTTGGCATCGGTAATAATTCCACCGTGCAAACTATAACCCAAGTAGGTGGCATGTCCATGTTCAAATTTATCTGAACCAAATATATCCCATTTGCCTTTTGTTTTGTTGTAGATAATAACAGGCAAAGCCAATTCCGTTGTTCCCCACAAGTGCCACCCATGTGCATTAGACACATGATCGATAATCATTTTACCAGCATCAAATTTCTCTGGATGCGCTGGATCTGAATGAACTAAAACCTCATCACCAAGGTCTATTTCATGCTCCAAATCTCCCATTTCTGTGTTGTCAGCAGCATGAGTAGGTTCATGTTGAGCACCGATAAGTAGATTTGAGCTCAAAAAAGCGAGTAAAATTAAAAACCCTAGAGAAAACTTTCTAACCATATTTGCTGTATGCACTGATAAATCTATGAATTTTATGTTTGCCACCCTGTTAATTTTGGACGCGCAATTTATGCACTAAATAGTAAATTTCAAACCCCATGTATAAGAAATAATAAAAAAGAAAAAATATCACCGACACAATATCCTTTACATCGCTAACTAACAGATAGATAAGTATAAAAATAAGGCATGAAAATAATCTTATAATAGTTGTCAACATACTGTTGGTAGTTGCTTGCCTGTCATTTAATCCGGCCCTATGCGCTACCACACCCAAAACGATGTTTAGCACTAAAAAAAATGCCAAAGCCAAGTATAACCAGTTTTGCAGTCTTGGTAAAACTGTTGCTTGCAAAGCAAAAGTTATGGACGCCAAAGCCAATGTAAGAATGATGTTTACTTTAATATAAGGTGATATTTTCATTTTTTATTATCAAAAACTGCTTTAAAAAAAACATAAAAGAAAAGTACGGTTCCCAAACTTATGCCGATAATAACCAACAAAGGCTTTTGAAAGTTGAAATATTTATCTGAATAATGTCCAAGCAAAGTAAAACCTACAATGGCAACAATGCCCTGCATGGCAACACCGCTCCATTTGGCATATTCTTTACCCCCACTGTTACGCGGTTGTGTCATCAGTCAATGGTTTATTGTTGGTGTCACCCATTTTGCTCTTTCCATTAAACACAGCTCCATTTTCTATCACAATTTTTTGCATAGAAATATCTCCTTCAATCAGGGCTGTTGATTTTAAGGATAAAACTTCAGTAACAATTACATTACCCACCACTTTACCTTCAATAATTGCATTTGCAGCCCTTAAATTGCCGGTGATTACAGATTTCTCTCCAATAACAATCCTTGCTTTTGAGTCTAAATCTCCCTCGATGTTTCCATCAATTCTTAAATCACCACTGGAAATGATGTTACCCACTATCGTGGTTCCAAGACCAATGGTATTTAAAGTACCGGTTGCATTTTCTGCTTTATTTTTAGGATTGAACATGAACTGCAAAAGTAGGTTTTTTTTTGAATTTTAGAAGGGAACTGCTTGACCTTTTAATTTTTCCTAAAAATAGCTTTTACAAGTCTTAAATTCAACCATCAATCAATCAAAAACCAGCTCTATTTTAACTTCATAAACTCACTATTTTTTACCTAATCAATTATATATCAAAATTTTTCGTACATTTGAACCAACCAATATTTAATAAAATGAAATCAAATTTTAAATTTCTCCTAGGCTTAGGTTGTGGTATTGTCATCAGTTTTATCACATTACAAAGCACCAAAACCTTAAATGCAACCAGCCCTCAACAAAATCAAGCAGCTACTGCCACGTCTAATGAAACCATTGATGGAAAATGGGTGACAATGGAATCTATGCAGTCACAAATTACTGCCTATAAAAATGATTTTATAACGCAATACAAATTACCTGAAAATACAAGCACTGGTGGATTTATCAAAAGAAGTCTATTAAGTGATATAACAGGGCCATTTGATAGTAGTTATGTTAAATATTCATTCTATTATGATGGTGACGGAAAAATAGGTTTGTTGTTTCAAAAACAATCCGAACCTGATAATGCAATTAGGACTGGTAGCGCAGCATTTTGCCCAATGCTGTGTGATTATCCTTAGTCAACAGCCATTTTTATTTCATTGCTGATTGAATTGATATTCAATTTTCCTTGGACTCCTGTATTTTTTCTTGTAAAAAGTACATTTTAATGCTGCCTTTATTTTTAGCTTCTATTTCGCCTCTAAACAAGCATTTATACTGGTCTTTAATGCTATTATAAGTATTTTCAGTTAGGTTTAGCTTTCCTGCTTCACTAGCAGATTCCATTCTTGCTGCAATATTTACAGCATCACCCCAAACATCAAATGCATATTTTTTACTGCCCACAACACCACTTACTAAATCACCTGTATGCATTCCAAATCTAAACTGAAAAACAACGCCATAGTTGGCTTTCATATATTTATTAAGCTCAGCGATAGAACTTTCCAAATCTAAACAAGTTTCAACTGCGGCAATTGCACTATTAGCTTCACTTGCCTCTAATCCAGCAACAAACATATAGGCATCACCAATGGTTTTAATTTTTTCCATACCATGTTTTTCAATAATTTGATCAAAGGCACCAAAAAATTTATCCAATAAGAGCACCACAATATTTGGTGATAATCCTGAGGCAATTAAAGTAAAGTCCTTTATATCAGCAAAAACAATGGTAACATCTTTATGAGACTTGGCAATTGCCTTTCCGTATTTCTTTAATTCTTGGGCGGTAGTTTCCGGTAAAATATTGAGTAGAAGTTCGTCCGAACGCTTTCTTTCTTTTGAAACCACCCGCAATAAATAGAAAAACATGATCAACCCCAATAACAAAAGAAAAGCAATAACTATTGAAATTAGACTTTTTCGTTTCTGGTAAGCGATAGTATTGTCATAAACCACTCTTTTTTTATCAAATTCATACTCAGCAGACATCAATGCTACCTCAGAAGCGGCATTCATGCTTTGCACCGAGTCTTTAATAAATTGCAACATTTTTAAATGCTGGGTGGCAGCTTGAAAATTGCCTTGAACATATTCTGCTTCAGTTACCACCTCTAAGATTGAAGGCAGAGGGTAGATGATATTTAAGCTCCTGGCAATGTCTAATGATTTATTGGCCTCCATGACGGCTGCATTAAAATTACCAACCTTTAAATAATACTTAGCCATTCCTTGCAAAGCATAGCTCATTCCAATCCTTTCATTTTTAGCCTCAAATATTCGCAATAGTTCTTGATATTCACTTAATATATCAGGATTGGAAGATTGGGTAAGAGCAATATTATTCAAATAAACTCTAATTTCTAACAATCGCATACTATCCTTCCTTTCTTCGGCATCTTGCTTGGCTAATGCTATAAAACTCAGTGATTTTTCAGGCATATTTAGGTTAAAATAACTCAATCCCAATAAGTAGCTTATTACTGGATTGTATTTCAACTTGGCTTCATCAGCGGTTAAAAGATTTGATTTTTGAAAGTAATCAATTGCGTCCTCCCATTTGTTCAAATTATACATCACCAATCCCAAGCCCATCAGTGATTTTGCCATGTATGGAGTATCCTTTACAATTTCGGCATTTTTTAATGCAATATAAAAATTGCTGGTAGCTTTAGAAACATTGGATAGGGATGTGTAAGCGCTACCCAAATTATAGGAACTCCGGACCATACCATTATAATAGCCCCTATTTAACGATAATTGAAATGCAGAATCTAAGTAAACTATAGCTATTGGAATTGAATTTTCCTTAGAAATTAAATGCTCCGATAAGGTAATCAATGAATCGGCCCTTTTGATGGCCATTTCATTTTGGGGTTTAAACTGTTTCGTATTTGACTTATTCTGGCAAGATACGAACACCGAAAGCACAAAAAATATAAAAAAGTAAAAGTGTCTTTTAATAAGCATATTTGCAAATTAAGTAAATATTTATGATTTAGCATCAATAAAATACAAAATGAAGGGCTACTTTAAAACCCTTTCACCAATTGCCAATCGCTTTTTAGCTTCTGTATATAAAGGATTTAGTGCAATTGCCTTTTGATACATTTGTTTTGCAATTCCCGTTTTCTGCTGCAAATCATAAACTACTCCAAGATAAAAATAAGGTTTGTCAAATTTGTCTTGTAAAGCGATGATTTTTTTCAATTGTAATTCTGCGGCTCTTAAATTGGTCAACTCAATTTGATTAATGGCCTCCGCCAAAAGATAATCCAAATTTAAAGGTTGCAAATTAACTGCCTTTTGGTACCACACTGATGCCAGACTATAATTGCCTTCATTATAACAGCTTTGTGCCAATTGATAAGCCATAAAATGATGATTAACATAAGCGGTATCTTTGCTTTTAGCCATCATTAAAACTTTGTTGTAATTGGCTTTGTTGTACCAATAATGTACACTCAATGGACTGAGATTTTCCAATTCGGTTTGCTTTGCCAAGGCATCGGCTTTGTTCATATACAATGGGTTGGCATCAAACTTCTCGTAATAGGTAAGGTAGGCTAATAGCTGTGAACTGATATCAGTACTACCTCCATTAATTGAACTCAATCCTACTAAATTTCCCTTTGGGGATGAGCTGTCTTTAGACTTACTTGGCTTTCTGATAAAATGATCATGAATGGTAACATGCGGAATATCTGATGCTCCCGTTTTAGGCATGTGGCAGTTTACACAATTGTCAGCAACAACTTTTCTAACAGATAGATTTTCTGTGCATTGCTCCCGATGGCTATCGGGATGCTTTTTTGTTTCTCCATGGCAACTTTTACAGGTATTGTTAAATTGAGCAATTTTTGTTTCTGTAACGCTTATATGAGGATTATGGCAGTTGATACAAGTAAAGTTAACAACAGGATTGTATGTTTCTAAACTGCCTTTATTGGTTTGAATAAAACAGGCACTTTGCTGAAAACGTTCCGCATGTGAGGCCATTACAAAATCATGATTATCATTGCTATACGTGGGCAAATAAATCTGCATAACAGCAGAAAGGGGCATTCCGGGGCGAAAATCTTCAAAACTTTTTCCATCTTTTAATACAGCATTTCCTTGTAAATGACATCGTTGACAAACATCCATCTGCAATTTATAAGGCAACCTTTTAGGGTTGACAATGGTATAATCTATTTTATTTTTGGTGTCAACAATAATGCCTTTCATTTTTTCGTCAACATGGATACTGCCAGGCCCATGACAACGCTCACAACCAATGCCTTTGGGTATTTCTATAAATTTATTAGCAGCACCTTTATCCATCACAGGCAAGCTGTTATGGCAACTCATACATTCTACATCAATTTTACGGTCGAAACGCACATTGTTTTCTTTATAGCCTGGTGGCAAACCCCATTTCTGTTCTTGCACATACCAGGTTAAAGGTGCTTGATACAAATAACCATTATTCATCCAGAAGTGAGAATTGGTGTGTTGTCCGCTGCCAATGATATATGAAATTTCTTCTTGCCTTATGTGATTGGTGTCCCCATTATCCTTCAATTGCCATTCTTTAACAAACATCTTGTTATCGCTAAAAAAAGCTTTGTAATACAGATGGTTTATGCTGTCATAAACCGCAGGGGTATTAAACTGGGCTGCGGATTTTGACTTGGTAGCAGTATCAAAACTAAGCCCCATACCCGTATGCATAAAAGTTTCATGCTTTTCCACATGACAATTAGCGCAAACGGTTGATCCAACATAATTGGCATCTCCATAAACATTTTTGAAAGGAGAACTTAATACCGGTTCTTCTGCTTTAGTTGGATTACATGAAAAAAAAGTGATAGTAGCAACTACCACAGTTAAAATAAGGAACTTTACTACGTTGGAGCTTATCCTTGTGGAAATTGCACTTTCCAATCTAACATCCCTCCTAATAAATTTCTAACTTTTTTAAAACCTTGTGCTTCCATAAAGGATTTTGCCGAGCCACTTCTGCCACCTGATTTACAATGTAAAATAATTTCAATTTCTTTAAAATCAGCTAAATCATCCAATGCTGTAGGCAAATTACCCAATGGAATTAACTCTGCCCCAATATTAAATTCTTCATGCTCCCAAGCCTCACGCACATCAATAATTTTGATGCTTTCTCCTGCGTCTAATCTTTGTTTTAGCTCTATGGTTGTAATATCGTTCATTCTATGATTACTTTTAAGGTCTTTTGTTCTTGCAATTGGTTAGTTACAATGCAAATATATAACCCTTTTGACAAAATTTCAAAGGTATGTTTATTTTCAAAATTTGAATTCTCTGCTATTAATTTTCCTTGTATATCAAAAATTTTGATCGTGCTTAATTTTTCAGATTCGATGGTAAAACTCCCTGTGGCCGGATTTGGATAAACCTTTGCTTGAAAATCATTGTTTTTTAATACCGTTTCTACTTTTACATAATTCGGAATATCCTTTCCTATCAATGGACGCATCATCAATGCTCCTTTAAAAATAGGATGCAAAGCTTCCCAAGTCCCCAATAAATCATAAAAAATTTGTGGTGTTGGTGCTGACTCATTGGCTTGATTTTCATCCCAGCCCACATTGAGAATAAATTTACTATTTTGTTGCCATCCAATATAAAAATCTCCAGCAGGCAACACAATAAGACTATCAAATTTATAACTGGTAAATCCATTGATACCGGGCTCATATTTGGGAACCGTAACTTGTCTGTAAAGCAACTTATTGGTTTTACCAGAAGCATTGGCAATTTCTTGCCAAACCAATAAACTAATGGGTTTGTTGCTTACGTCTTCTAAAGCCCGATTAAACATAATGTCCAATCCCCTGAAAGTATCTGCTTTTGCCAAGGTATATTTCATCGCGACAAAAGCAGGCCCGTTGGGCAAAGAGGCATAATCCAAACCAAAACCCACTTCGGCACTGCCATCATCATAAGCATATAAATAATTGAAACGCTGCGTGCGTTCTATCACATTGTTATCTGAAAGGGATGAATATGTATTAGTTTCTGTCTCATCATTTCCCGGTGAAACAACTTTATAAACACATCTAACAGAAGGAGTATCTCCACTTAAACCACTGATATTAAAACTGTTGTATTTCACAAAAGTATCTCCTTTGGGGTCAATATTTAAGTTTCTTTGGCTAAATGGGACTAAGTCTATTTGAGTGTTTGCATTGTCATAAGCTTCTGCCTGCAAACTTGCTACCACCGCGGTAGAAGCATTGTTATTTCTAAAAAACACTTTTCTTTCAGTGGCTAATTGTGCTGTTGGGTTTACCAAAAAATGACTGTATGGCATAATGCTATACTTGTTCAGTAATTGCATGGGTGCATTGGTAAACGCAACATCTTTTATCAAGGTATCTTGAAAAGTACGATTAGATTTCATTTGAACATAATCCAAATGATAATGATTCATGTTACCCGTGTTTTTAACGTAATTGATAAACATGAATCTAAATCCTTTAAAAAGATATTTAGCATCATTTACCCCAACGAAAAATTGCTTAAATTTTGGTGAGGCATTGTCTTTCATTCTCCAAACGGAGCTCCATGTATTGGAATTATCTAAAAAATATAGGACCATAGAATCTTGCAAATCAGGCGCATCCCCAAACCCACCCGACTGCATAAAAAAACTTAAATAAATACTATCTGCAACCGTGTAAGCCACTGTATTCACGCCCAACTGATAATCCAACAAATTAATCGCTTGGGTGCTCAAAGAGTCTGCGCTACTTGTAAAAAACTTACTAAATGCTCCGTAGGGCAATCCCAAAGCATTCAAATGATCAAAAGTAGCCACACCCTGTGTTATAGGGTTTTTACCAAAATGATTGTTTACATATACAAAATCATTGGTCCATAAACGTGAATCAGGATAAGGCGAGGCACCAGAAAAATCGTCAAAAAAAGGTAAAGCCAAGGTATCTGTAACAATGGCATTGATTAACCCAAAATTTCTAGCAGCAATTGCGCTTTGGCTTTGCAGCTGATAATTGCTATTGTTAAAGGTTTTAACAGGCCCTTGGCCATAAGTAACAGCCGTGGAACTGAACAAAAAAACGATAAATATAATGTAGAGATTCTTCGTCATTTGGCTTACAATTTGTCAATTAATGAAGAATCAGCTTTGTTCATCTTTTCAAAGTTTTTCTTGCTGCGGTCATTCATAATACCAGATTTGTATTGCCAACCATCAACCATGTTACTATCAATCCCTTGTATTAAAACACTATCTACATCAATGTATTTAGAAACCAGAAGATCTATTCTCGATCCCCTTTCAATCAATTTTCCACTTACAATGGAGTCATTATTATAAAGCTGTTTTATCACCACACCAGAACCTAATAACGAGTAACGTTCTGTTATATTGCCTAACTCAAGACCTGAGTTTATTAGAATTGCCTTAGCCAAATTTAATGAGTTATCTTGCAATTTTGGCATCCTTACCTTGGGTTTGGATAATGAATTGATGGTTAAGTAAATCTTTCTACCTTCTTTCACTTCTCTACCCGGATCGGGGTCTTGCTCTGTAATGGTCATTCTTTTAGCACCCTCTGCATAAACAGAATCCTGAATAATGGGCTCTAAACCAGCCTCTTCTATGATTCTTACAGCTTCTAGATAGTTTAATTTAGTAACATTGGGAATATTAATGCGTTTACCATGATTGGTGTACCAGCGAATAGTACGTTCTACACCAAACAGTATTAAGGCTGATAAAACAAGGGCGATTAGTAAATTTCTAAGAAATTGCATTTATAAAAAGTACCGCAAATTTAATGGATATTTTTCAGATTTTTAAGATAAAAAAAGGCAAGAGAGTATCGCACCGCTACAACCGCCTACCCTTGCTGCCTTCCGACCCTGGGGGGTTAAACAGGAGCTGGTCGTACCCACTTGCCGCTGCAAATGTAGTTTGGCAAACGAGAATAAACAACCGATGTCGATTATTAATTTTAAGGTTTACTTAATTTAGAATTTATTTGCCTTCTAGATGAATATTTTTATTATCTTGTTTTTTATACGGTCTGATAATCAATCCTAAAGGACGATCATATTTAAAATAATTCCACAACCAGCCTAACAAAGTAACCAATTTATTTCTGAATCCTACCAACGAAATAATATGCACAAACATCCAAACAAACCAAGCAAATGCACCTTGAAAACGATAATGAGGTAAATCAACCACGGCCTTATTTTTTCCAATGGTAGCCATGGAGCCCTTGTTGTTATAGACAAATGCCCTTTGAGGTTTTCCATTTTCTAAAGCCACCAAATTTTTAGCTAATAATGCCGCTTGTTGTATGGCAACTTGTGCTAACATAGGCAAACCCTTAGATTTTTCACTTCCAATATAAGCTGCCAAATCGCCAATTACATAAATATCCTCCATATTTACCAGTTTATTATGCTCATCTACCAACAATCGGTTATCGCCATTAATAAGGTCTGGCTTTATTCCTTCAATGGCATTTCCCTTAACACCTGCAGTCCAAATAACGCTGTCTGTTAAAAAGGTTTGCCCATCTTCAAGGGAAATTTTACTATTCTGGTAAGTAACAACTTTGGAGTTAAGCCTAATTTCAACATTCAATTTTTTCAAAAAACGTTCACTCGCTTTAGAAGCTTTTTCAGACATACTGCCTAGTAACTTAGGCGCAGCCTCAAACAAAGTAATTCTCATGTTAGCAAAATCAATTTCAGGAAAATCTTTGGGCAATACATATTTGCGCATTTCTGCTAAAGCTCCTGCCAACTCAATACCCGTTGGTCCTCCTCCAATAATGGCAACATTCATTAAAATCTCCTTTTCATCTGGATTGTAAGTAGAGATGGTTTTCTCTAAATTTTGCATCAAAAAACTGCGCATATTCAAAGCATCTGTAACCGACTTTAAAGGCAGAAACTCATATTTTATGGATTCAAAATTAAAATACTTATTGCAACTACCGGATGCTAAAACCAAAATATCATAAGCAATATCACCCACATTGGTCTTCAATAATTTTTCATGCGTTTCAATCTTTAAGACCTCGCACATTTGAAAACGAATATTTTTAGCATCTCTAAAAATCCTGCGAATGGGATAAGCAATACTATCAGCCTCTAAACCACCCGTTGCCACTTGATATAACAATGGTTGAAAGGTGTGATAGTTGTTCTTATCTAAAAGCAACACTTCAAAAGGTTGATCTTTTAATTTTTTGGCCAGTTCAACACCACCAAACCCACAACCCACAATTACAATTTTTTTAGGCATCTTTATTATTCTTTAGTTTTAAAGAAAGGTCATTCATTATTTTCAACTGCACTTTCTGAATGGATAGTAATTCTTTTTGCTGATGTAATATTAAATGGTCTATCTTGTCATGCAAAACCCTTATTTCTAGTTCTGATTTTAAATTAACCATGTAATCGCGTTTTGCACGTTCACGGTCTTTATCTTCCTGTCTATTTTGACTCATCATTATAACTGGTGCTTGCAAAGCAGCAACAAACGAGAGCATTAAATTTAGTAAAATAAAAGGAAAGGGGTCAAATGTCTTTTGGCTTAACCAAATTGCATTTAGTCCAATCCAAAAAAATATAAAAACCAAAAAGGAAATTATAAATGTCCAACTTCCTCCAAAAGCGGCCACTTTATCAGATATACGCTGCCCAAAGGTCAAGGTATCTTCAGCCTCAATCGCGTTTGAGTCTGATACTATATTTTTATTGGTTATGGAGTCTAATACGGTTTCTTCTAAATCTGTTAATTCACCCACCTCTTTCAATAAAAAACCTGCCAGATATTTTTGGCGATAAAAATTTAACTCACTGGTAGAAATTATACTTTGCTCATCTAAGTTTGGGTAATCTTTTAAAATAATTGATTTGATATTAAGTCTAAGTGATTGAAATTCTACCTTTTCTGAATCAGGGAATGAGGTTTGAGAAATATCACTTTTAAAGTTTTTGGTATCTTTCATACGTATAGTAATGTTGCACAATATTGATTTATACAATACTCAAAACTGTACTTCAAAGGTAAAACACTTTACCGCCCTCTAACAATTATAACACGAAATGATAATAAATTCGACAAAAAATATAGTCTAGGAATTACTTCCAAAAAGATTCTAAATAATTGCTTGTCGTATCCTTACTAACTTTTGTAGCAAGTCTTCTATTTGCGATAAAGGTAGCATATTTGCTCCGTCAGAAAGGGCCTCTTTAGGATTGGGATGTGTCTCTATAAATATTCCATCTACACCTACAGCAATAGCAGCTTTGGCAATGGTTTCAATCATTTCAGGTTTGCCGCCTGTAACTCCAGTTCCTGTATTGGGCTGTTGCACACTGTGCGTACAGTCCATAACTACGGGTGCTCCATAACCCTTCATGATTGGAATATTTCTGTAATCTACAATCATATCGGTATAGCCGTGCATATTACCACGTTCTGTAAACCAAACTAAATTGTTTCCGCTGTCATAAACCTTTTGCATGGCATGTTTCATGGCATCTGGTCCTGCAAACTGCCCTTTTTTAATATTGACCACTTTGCCAGTCTTGGCTGCGGCAACCAATAAATCCGTTTGCCTAAAAAGAAATGCAGGAATTTGTAATACATCCACATATTCTGCCGCCATTGCAGCTTCATTACTTTCATGAATATCCGTTAAAACTGGGCAATCTAAAGCTGACTTTACTTTAGCCAATATTTTTAAGGCCTTTTCATCCCCTATACCTGTAAAGGATTGCAAACTGGTTCTATTGGCTTTGCGATAGGAGCCTTTAAAAATAAAAGGGATATCTAATTTTTGACAAATCTGTTGTAAATTTTCTGCCGTTCGCATACAAATATCCTCACTTTCAACAGCACAAGGCCCCGCAATTAAAAAAAAATTAGTCTGTTTTGGAAATTGTTCTATATTCACAAGGCAAAGTTAAAGCAATATTTAATTAACCGGACTTCTGGATAATAAAATTTGTTCAGTTTGAGTGATTTTCGATAGAAAATATTATCGAAAACAAACAAATTTTATGCAACCTTCATGTTTCGATACAATTTTCGCGGACAAAAATCACTCAACATGACCCTCAGTCGATACATTTTACCGAAGTACTTCGGTAGAAGACAAAAAATACTCAATATGACCATTCTTTTTAAGGTAACATTAATTAAGGTTACATTAAATTTATGTTAACACCGCTAACATATCAGGCAATGGTTGTAATTTTGTACTTTGGAATATTTTGAGCCTTAAAACCTCTCAAAATAAATGACGAGATAAAAAAAACAATATGAAAATTAGTGAATTCAAAGCCCATTTAGTACAAGTAAAAAGCCTACAGTTTAAGTTGCCTGATAATTCTTCTGTACCAGAGCATTTCCACATCACTGAATTGGGAAAAATATCCAAACACTATATAGATTGCGGTGGTGTTGAGCGATTTACACAAAATACAAATTTTCAAATTTGGTTTGCGGAGGATTTTGAACATCGATTAAGTCCAAGCAAATTGTTGAATATTATCCAAATGGCGGAAACCAAATTAAACCTACCCGATGTTGAAATTGAAATGGAATACCAATCAGATACCATTGGAAAGTATCACCTTGGCTTTGTTGATGGCGCTTTTACGCTTTTGCCCATGCAAACCGACTGCTTGGCTAAGGATAAATGTGGCATACCTGAGCATAAGACAAAATTAAAAATGGCTAACTTAGGTGCAACCAATAGCTGCGAACCTGGCAATGGATGCTGTTAATTATAAAATGGCAATAAATCCCACCCTACTTAAAACCATCCAATCTTTTAATTTTAGTTCCCTTTCCGCACAGCGGAAAATAGTTTTGGATGAACTCATTGAATCACTAATTGAAAGGAAAGAAGCGCAACAACTTTTATTTGTATGCACCCATAACAGCAGGCGCAGTCAAATGGCTCAAGTTTGGGCTCAATTGGCCAATAGCTACTTTAATACAGAATGGCAAAGTTTTTCTGGTGGAACAGAAGTAACAGCATTTAACATCAATGCCATTAACGCTTTGCAAACATTGGGTTTCCAAATTACTAAAGGTGATCAAACTGAAAACCCCCAATTTGACATACAATACGACACATTCAATAATTCATTAAAATTTTTCTCTAAAAAATATACCGATCATCCAAATCCGTCCAAAAACTTTATTGCCATTATGAATTGCTCGGATGCTGAAGCAAACTGCCCTTTGGTACGTGGAGCCGAAGCTATTTTCGCCCTCAAATATGATGATCCAAAAATATTTGACAACACCACAGAAGTGCAGCAAAAATATATAGAAACTGCCCGAACCATTGGGTGTGAGATTTTTTATATTTTTAAAAATATTGCTGCACTTTCAAAACAATCATAGCCAAGATTGTATTTGAAAATTGGATAACAAAAAGAAAATTGCCTTATCTTTGCCCAAATTAGGCCCCGTAGTTCAATTGAATAGAATATCAGATTTCGGCTCTGAGGGTTACAGGTTTGAATCCTGTCGGGGTCACTATCTTTTCCTAGTTTTTAGTTTTGAGTGTTTAGTTTTGAGTTGAAAAAATTTCGAACACAATTTTGCTAAACCGGTAAACTATAATTCAGAGAATGGTGAAAATGATAACAAATTTCTTGTGTCATTCTCTTTACAGCCTTTGATAGAAGGGTTATTTTAACAGCGTTACATTTCCATGGGTATTAATGAGTTTGCCTTTTTGTTTATAGGATAACAGATAAGCATAAACCCCAATTGGGCAAACATTATTTTGGAAAGCTCCATCCCAAGCTTGGGTGAAATCATTTGTTTCAAATATTTTTTCTCCCCAAAGGTTATAAATCATTAAATTAAATGCTTCAAAATCACAATCTGATACCGGAGCAAATAGATCATTTCTATTATCAGCATTAGGAGTAAACGCATTGGGAGTATAAACATGGCAATTACAAATTTTGGTACTTACATTTATGGTGTCAGCAACACTTCCACAGCTATTGACCACGGTAACCCAATAAGTTCCTTCTTGAGCAATGGTAAAGGCTGGATAGGTAGAGTTGTCTTGCCAAAGGTATGTTGCATACGGAATACGCACATCAAACAACAAAGTTTCTTCAACGCACAACAGGGTATCATTTCCTAAATTAACCGTTGGCAAAGGCAAATATTTTACTTTAATAGAATCTGAGGCATTGCAATTATCTAAGGTAACCTTTACCCAATAATTTCCTTCTTGTGAAACTTTAAAAATTGAATCAGTAGAATTGTTTTGCCAAAGGTAAGTGGCATTTGAAGTGCTTACATCCAATATTAAAGTATCTCCATTACAAAGGTTTGTATCGTTACCTAAATTAACGATGGGCAATGGATTAAAATTTACATTTATTGTATCGGTTGCGCTACAATTATTTAAAGTAACTTTTACCCAATAATTGCCTTGCTGTGAAATTGTATTAGATGCACTTGTTGAACTATCAAACCATAAATAAGTTAAGTTTTGTGAACCTGCATTCAGTATTAAAGTTTCTCCTACACATAAAGTTGTATCGCTCCCTAAATATACAGTTGGCAAGGGAGTATAGTTTACATTTATAGTATCTGATGCACTACAATTATTTTCAGTAACTTTAACCCAATAGATTCCTTGCTGGTTTATATTGAAACTGGCGCTTGTTGAACTATCCTGCCACAGATAAGTTCCAGCAGGAGTGCTTGCATTTAGCGCGAGAGTATCTCCCAAACATAAGGTGGTATCTTTTCCAAAATCTAATATGGGAAATGGATTATATTGTACAACTATGGTATCGGCAGCCACACAACCATTTAGCGCAACTTTTGCCCAATATTTTCCAGTTTGAGTAATATTAAAGATTGAATTGATAGAGCTGTCTTGCCAAAAGTAGCTTGAGTTTGGGCTCGCTAAGTCTAATTTTAAAGTATCTCCGTAACATAGCGTTGTATCGTTGCCTAGATTTATTGTTGGAATAGGCAATATCGTAATATTTAGTTTAACTAAATAAGAAGTATCTTCTGAATAGGCTATTAACCTTACATTATAATTGCCAGCACTTGAAAAAACATGGGTTGGCATTGAATCTTTAGAAGAATTATTAATACTTATAGCATCATCAAAACTCCATAAAACTGAATCAATGGAATATCCAGATGCATAAGAAAATAGGGTTGAATCCCCAGAGCAAAGTTTTTTGGCTGTGAAAGAAGTAAATGTGTCATATATGTTGTTATAGAATGTGGGCAACCCCGATTTGCATCGATTACGTCCCAAAAAAACTCCATTATCAATATAGCTGCATGAAATACCCAACGAATCAGGATTGTCTATTAAGCCTAAATAATTCTCATTATCACTTGAATGGTAGATTTTTCCATCTGGAGCCAATTGTAATGCACCTCTATACCTGCCATAGGTTCCAATAATAGTTTCAGAATTAATAATTGCTGGTGCAGTCCCTGCAAGCAAGTTGAATTGATAAATGTTGCTTCCAACAGAAGTATATAACAGATTGCTATTGGGGGAAAATTCAATGCCATAAGCACCCGGATTACCAAAGTTACTAAATGTTATAACATTACTTAATAACCCTGTTGTGTTATCAAAGTCAAAGAGCTCAACATTAGATAAAAAAGAAATAGCCACAGCTAATCGCTTTCCGTTAGAAGAGCTTTTCATATACCCAATAGTATAAGCAGGATTTCCTGAAATAACAGTGCCAATACTGCTGACAATAGGGGTGGTATTTAAACCTACCGATGTTAATAGATAGCTATTAAAAGTATCAGCACCGTATAAATGGATAACTATCCAAAAATCTTTATTATTTTCATGTTTGACGACAGCTATTTTTTCACAAGTGGGTGTAACAATAAGGATGTTTTTGTTAGAACTAACAGCTCCTAAACCTCCATTTAAATTCATATCCACTAATGAATAGCGCAAACCATTTATATTGCCCTGATAGTCAACAGTAAAAATATAATAGATTGAATTAGCACCTGGCTGTTTTACAATTACAGCCGATTGAGTAGAAGAAATATTACCCATCAAATCAGATCCATTTTGCATGGTATCATGGTTTCTATTATAAACTGTAACTCCATCCGTATAAAAAAGTAATGCTCCTTTATAGTCGCAAATAGAAGCACAACCCTCCCATGTATTTAATTTACCATTGGTTAAAGCTATAGGAACACCACTGTTAAAATCAATTCCTGCATTTTCTCCAAAATACCAGATATTGCCTTCTTTTTGCGCAAATAACACAAGCTGCATAAACAAGAAATATAGAAGAAGGCATTTTTTCATTGCAGTATTTTTCTAATTTTTTATTGCATGGTTATAGTATTTCAAAGATACGGATATTCCGTATTAAAAAAAAACGTTTAAAAGTACTTAACATTTTGCGCATTCAGTCCTGACGGATAATAACTATGTACATAGTTACGGGAGTAAAACCTGATTGCAATCCAAAGAGGAGAATTTGAAAGGGATTAGATTGCTGCGCTCCGCTCGCAATGGACGGACTATAAATTAAAAAAGAATTCTGTTAATCTTATAATTTTGTAAATCCTGATTCAGACAAAGGAAGACAATGAGCAATTTAAGAGATTGGGCAATAAGGAGAAAAAGTCAGAAGTCGGAAGTCGGAAGACCGAAGTAGGGAAGTCAGTACATAATTGTTTGCCACTCTGCCGTCTTTGCGGAGTGCGGCAAACTAGGCATAGTAATGGATTGAGATTACTGCGCTTCGCTTACTTGCAAACTTTTCTAAAGTAAAAAAACTTTAGAAAAGTTCTGAATCCTGCCAATCCTCTAATCTTATTATAACGATATACATCGTTACTAATTCAGACAGATGCGTCAAATATTTTCCCGGGATTCATTATTCCTTTGGGGTCAAAAACTTGCTTTATTCCTTGCATCAAATTAAAATGAGTGGCAGACATCACAATATCCATATAGGGTTTTTGAACATAGCCAATGCCATGTTCACCGCTAATGGTGCCTCCAAGTTGTTTACACTCCATAAAAAGGGCTCTAATGGCTGTGGGTAAAACATTATCCCAGTATTCATCGGTTAAATCTTCTTTTAAAATATTGATGTGCAAATTGCCGTCACCTGCATGTCCATAACACACCGTATTAAAACCATACTGCTTTTCTAGTTCCTTAACTTTTTCTACCACATTGGGCAACTTGCTTCTGGGCACTACGGTGTCTTCCTCTTTATAAATACTGTGCTGCTTGACAATTTCACCAATGCTGCGTCTAATGTTCCAAAATACTTCCATTTCAGCACTGCTTTCCGCTAATAGAACCTCTAAAGCACCAAATTTTTCACAAACCTCATAGGCCAAAGCACATTGACTTTCAAAATTGCTGCTGTCTTTGCCATCAAAAGCAATCATTAAATAACAAGTGGCTTTTGGAAATGGATTGGCAATGCCCTTTTTATCACATACAATCTGCACTCCTCTATCATCCAATAGCTCTACAGCAGAAGGTTCTAGCCCTGCCATAAATAAAGGAGAAACTGTTTTGCAAGCATCTTTCACCTGATTAAATCCGGCAACCAACAAAATTTGACTAGGATTGTGCGGAACTGTTTTAAGCACAATCTTGGTCACTATTCCCAGTGTACCCTCACTTCCAATAAATAATTGTGTAAGGTTATATCCCGTGCTATTTTTTAAGGTATTGGCACCTGTCCAAATAATTTCTCCATTGGGCAAAACCACTTCCAAATTAAGGACATAATCTTTGGTTGTTCCGTATTTCAGTGCTTGGGGTCCTCCACTGCTATGGGCAATGTTACCACCAATAAAACAACTGCCCTTACTGGCAGGGTCTGGTGGATATGCCAGTCCTACCTTAGCCAATTCATCTTTAATCTGTTGGTTAATAACACCCGGCTCGGTGGTTATTTGAAAATCCTCCAAATTGATGTCCAATATTTTATTAAGTCGTGTTGTGGCTATAACCAAACCACCATAAACTGGCAGTGCAGCACCACTCAGCCCTGTGCCTGCCCCTCTTGGGGTAACAGCAATATTATTGGCGTTGCAATAGGCTAAAATTTTGCTAATCTCCTCACTGTTTGCAGGAATGGCTACTGCATGGGGAACAAACAATAAATCTTCTGTATAATCTCTGCCATAAGGCTCCATTTCTTTGGAAGTACTAATAACATAATCCTTCCCACAAATCAATTCAAAAAATGCAATATCCTCCGAAGTAATTTGCTTAAAAACAGGGTTCATAAAAATTTAAGATTTACTTTGAACAGTTCTTTGCTCAATGCGTTTTTCATAGTCAACTCCTTTAAAAATTCGGTTAACAAATATTCCGGGTGTATGAATCATTTCTGGGTCTAATTCTCCAGCTGGCACCAATTCTTCTACTTCTGCAATGGTAATTTTACCTGCCATTGCCATCAATGGATTAAAGTTGCGCGAGGTGGCTCTAAAAATTAAGTTACCGTGGGTATCGCCTTTCCAAGCTTTAACAATCGCAAAATCTGATTTAAAAGCATGTTCTAATAAATATGTTTTTCCATCAAACTCCCTGGATTCTTTACCATCAGCCACTTCTGTTCCAACACCTGCTGGCGTATAAATAGCTGGCATTCCGTAGCCGGTTGCCAAACATCTTGTAGCTAAGGTTCCCTGCGGAATTAACTCTACTTCTAATTCTCCTTGCAATAATTGTCTTTCAAACTCTGCATTTTCGCCCACATAGCTTGCAACCATCTTTTTTACTTGTTTGGTTTGCAGCAACAATCCTATTCCAAAATCATCTACCCCCGCATTGTTAGAAATGCAAGTAAGTCCTTTAACACCCGTTTTAACTAAAGCGGCAATGCAATTTTCTGGAATACCACATAAACCAAAGCCGCCAAGCATTACCATGGCGTTATCTTTTATATCGGCAACTGCCTCCGCAGCGTTTTTATAAACTTTATTCATCTATTCAGATTTTATTAAAACCGCACTCAAGCCCTTTTCCTGCAAAGACTCACACAAAGGTTTTAAATCATCTCTAGCACCAACCTTTACCGCATATTTTCCATTGAAATGCACAAACCAAGCGCATTGCTCCGCTTGCTCTTGTGTGTGATTGCAAATTTTCATCAAACAATCAATTACCCAATCAAATGTATTCACCTCATCATTGTGTAGCAATATCTGCCAAAACCCAATGCTGTCGAGTAAAATATCTAAATTCTCAGATATCTCTGTTTCTACGGTGTTTTGGTAAAATATTTGCCTTACTCTCTTCTCCATCTATTAATCGCTTAATATTTTTTTGATGCGTCAAAATTACCATAATTGCAGCCGTAATTCCAAATGCTATTAAAAGTTTTGCATCCTCTCTAAAAACATAGATTAACAAAAGCGGGAATATAACTACGGCAACTATAGAGCTTAATGACACATAACGTGTTGCCAACAAAAATAATATAAAAATTCCACAACAGGCCAATGCAGGTGCATAATGTATGGCTACCACCATTCCAAAAAGCGTAGCAATGCCCTTTCCTCCTTTAAAATTGGCAAAAAGTGGAAAAATATGCCCTAACACAGCAGATATCCCAAATAACAACTGAATGTTTACCCATCTAACTCCATCAGGATCAATGGTTCCAAAGAAATAAACCAAAGAAGCTGCGGTAAAACCTTTCATTAAGTCAATTAACAAGACTAAAATACCTGCTTTTTTGCCCAAAACCCTAAAAGTATTGGTTGCTCCTGCATTTCCACTACCATAATCTCTCACATCCACACCAAAAAAAGCTTTGCCAACCCAAACTGCAGTAGGCACAGAACCAAGTATATAAGAGAGAATAGAACAGAGAATGATATAAAAAACTTCCATTAATTTTATTTTATTCGGGGTGCAAATATAATAAATATTTAATTAACCCTCAAAAATTGAAAAAAAGCGGGGGAAGTATGCTGTTGAAAAAGATTTATTATTATTTAAATTTTTGAATAAGAAATTTTCGTCCCATAAAAACATACCTTCATATATTATCCATTTTTTTACATACCAGACCATGCAATTAAACCGTTATAAAAGCTAAATTTGCAAAGCATGGATAAAACACAGATTCTTTGGGCTGATGACGAGATAGATTTACTAAAGCCACACATTATATTTTTAGAAAACAAGGGTTATGAAGTAATAACCACCAACAATGGACACGATGCCATAGCATTGGCAAAAGAACACAATCCAGATTTGGTATTGCTTGATGAAAATATGCCAGGATTAAGTGGTTTAGAAACGCTGTTGATTCTCAAAGAAAATAAACCAGATTTGCATGTGGTGATGATAACAAAAAATGAGGAAGAACACATTATGGAGGAGGCTATAGGCTCTAAAATTAGTGATTACCTTATCAAACCAGTAAACCCCAATCAAATTTTATTATCCATTAAAAAGTTGGTGGACAAAAACAGAATTGTTACAGAAAAAGCAACTTCTCGTTATATGCAAGAGTTTAGAAACATCAGCATGTCTTTGATGGATAATTTGAGCTATGAAGAATGGGTTGCCATTTACAAAAAGTTAGTTTACTGGGCTTTGGAATTAGAAGTTGCTGATGAAGAGGGTTTAAAAAGTGTTTGGGAAACGCAAATGACAGAGGCCAATAACAATTTTGGTAAGTTTATATCAAAAAATTATGTAGGGATGTTAGATACCACAGGTGATGACAACCCTGTAATGAGTCATAACTTAATGCGTAGAAATGTTGTGCCGTTGTGTAAAGATGTACCGGTGTTTTTCATTTTAATAGACAATTTACGCTATGACCAATGGAAAACCCTTGCCCCGCTCATTGGAGAAAAGTTTAATGTGGTAAGTGATGATATTTATTTAAGTACACTGCCCACCACCACGCAATATTGTAGAAACAGTATTTTTAGTGGTCTGTTACCCAGTGAAATTTACAAAAGATTTCCTGACAAATGGAGTTTTGATGAAGATGAAGGCGGAAAAAACAATTTTGAAGATTTCTTTTTAGAAGATTTAATGAAAAGATTGCGTTTCGATAAGAAAACATCTTATCATAAGATTGTTAAATTACACCAAGCCAAAGAATTAAATGACAGTATCAATAACTTGTTTACCAACGAATTGAATGTGATTGTATATAATTTTGTGGATGCGTTATCCCATGCAAGAACAGATAGCCATGTCATTAGAGAATTGGCAGAAGATGAGGCCGCTTATCGCAGTTTAACATTAAGTTGGTTCAGGCATTCTCCTTTGTGGGATACCTTGCAGCAATTGTCAGAAAAGCCTTGTAAAGTGATTATCACCACAGATCATGGCTCTGTAAAAGTGGGCAATCCTGTTAAGATTGTGGGCGATAAAAACACCACCACTAATTTGCGCTACAAACAAGGTAAAAACTTGGGATACAATGCCAAAGAAGTATTTGAAATTACCAAGCCTGAATCTGCTTACCTGCCCAAAAGCAACATGAGTACCAGCTACGTTTTTACAAGAAACAATGACTTTTTTGCTTATCCCAATAATTACAATCACTATGTTAATTATTACAAAAACACTTTGCAACATGGTGGCATATCTTTAGAAGAAATGCTTATTCCATTTATTGTTTTAGAACCTAATAAATAAAAATCTATTACTCAACCATGGAAATTGTTTTTGTAGAACAAGATATTCCTAAAGTAGCAAAAAAAATTGTTCAGCATTTAAAGCATCCTGTTTGTATGCTTAAGGGGGAAATGGGGACTGGAAAAACAACGCTAATCAAAGCAATTTGTAAAGAAATGGGCGTTGCGCAAAACATGAGCAGCCCTACCTACCCTATTGTAAATGAATACCTTACTAATAAACAAAACATCATTTACCATTTTGATTTATACCGGATAAAAGTGATGGAAGAACTGTTGGATATTGGTTTTGAAGAGTATATAGATAGCGGGAATTTCTGTTTCATAGAATGGCCAAACATAGCCCTACCCCTATTGCCAAAAGACTACCATATTATCCAACTGACTTTATCAGAGAATGGAAAACGAATTTTGAATTTTGAATGATTAGTTTTTAGTTAGTTAATCATAACTAATTTTATTGTAGGAAGCACTTTTACCAAAAACTAATTACTCCTTACTAATTACTCTTTCTCCTCCAACATATCGGGTCGCCACTTCTTAGTTTTTTCAACGGCTTGCTCCATTTTCCAGTTAGCAATCAGTTTATGGTTACCAGAAAGTAATTCACTAGGCACTTTTAGGTTATTAAACACTTCTGGACGTGTATAAACTGGTGGAGACAACAAATTATCTTGAAAGGAGTCTTCTAAAGCCGATTGCTCATCACCAATAGCACCAGGGCAAACTCTGATTACCGCATCCGCAAACAAAGCCGCTGCCAATTCACCTCCGGTAATGATGAAATCACCAATACTTATAATTTTGGTGGCATAAGCATCCACTATTCTTTGATCAATGCCTTTGTAATGCCCACATATCATTAAAATATTTTGACATAAGGAATAGCCGTTAATCATTTTTTGATTTATTTTTTCACCTTCAGGAAGGAAGAAAATAATTTCATCATATTTTTTTTCTTGCAAGCAATCCTTAATGGCATTGTTCAAGGGTTCTGCCATCAAAACCATTCCTGCCCCACCACCATATGGTGCATCATCTATCTGTTGATATTTATTGATACCATAATCTCTCAGATTGATTATATTTACTTTCGCAATATTATTCTTTGTTGCTTTGCCAATAACAGACTCTGTAAAAAAACCACCAAAAACTTTGGGCACAGCTGTAATAATATCAATGTTTATCATAATTCTAAAAGTCCATCCAGAATATTATAGGTAATCGTTTTTTTGATTTTGTCAATTTCAATAATAAGGTCTGTATTCCAGGGTAGCTGAATAATTCCATGTTCGGTTTCAACCTCTATCAGCGGATTACCCGGTATCTCTGTTAAATCAATAACTTTTCCTATTGAAGTATTCAACTGGTCAACAATAAGGTAATGCAAGGGTAACCATTCTGTTGAATCCTTTGTTTTAGGCAATTCCTTATCTGTAAAAATCACTTTTCCCACCAACTTTTGAGCTACCGTTGGGTTGTCAAAATCAAAGAATTTAACCAATCCTGCTTTCATATTTACTTGCTCAATCTTATACGGAACTACACTTGAATCCATTTGTAAAAACAAAAATTCCATTCCCTTTTTGGGAATGGAATTTTTAAGGTCATAAAAATTTATCTTAATCCACCCAGCAGTACCATGAGTTTTTTCTACATAGCCAATTTCAGTAAAATTGGGAGAAAATACCATGATAAATCTAACTTAAGCTTCTTCTGTTTTGGTTTCTTCGGTGCTTTCTTCAGCAGCTGGTGCCTCAGGTTTAGCCACTTCTGTTTCTGCTACCACTTCAGTTTCTTTCACTGCCTCAGTTTCTGCAACTACTTCAGTTTCTGTTACTACCTCAGTTTCTGCCACTACTTCTGGAGTTTCAGCTGTTTCTACAACTTCAGTTACTTCAGCAACCGCCTCTTCTGTTGTTTCGGCAGAATCAACAACTTCTTCTGATACAGCTTCAACCTCTGGGGCTAGTCTTGCATCAATTTTTTGTTGAATTGCTTCTTTCTTAGCAGTTTCTGCTTCTAAACTGGCTTTGGCTTTTTCTGCCTTTGCAATACCAATTGAGTCAATTTTTGCTCCTGTTTTAGTTTCTTTTTCTGTTCTCCAAGTAGCAAATTTTTCTTCTGCTTGTTCTTGCGTTAATGCACCTTTTTTTACTCCTTTGTTCAAATGAACTTTAAGTAATGCTCCTTGGTGAGAAAGAATAGCATTGGCGGTATCAGTTGCTTGCGCACCTTTTTCCATCCAACTTACAGCCTTTTCCAAATCCAAAATTATTGTTGCTGGATTTGTGTTCGGGTCATAACTACCAATTCTTTCAATTTTTTTACCATTCCTCGGAGCTCTACTATCCGCCACCACAATATGGTAAAATGCTTTTCTTTTGCGACCGTGTCGCGCTAATCTAATTTTTGTTGCCATAATTATTTTTTACATTTTATAATGTCGAATCTCCTTCCTATTTCGACAAATGGGTGCAAAGGTAGTATTATTTGTTTTACTATCCAAAGGGTTTTAGGGTAATTGTTTACAGGTAATTATTGATGGTTAAATGATGTAAATTATTTTTCTGTTTCACAACATTCTTCATAAAAAAAGGCCTACCCAATGGATAAGCCTCTTTTTTTTGGACAGTTTTATAGCTAACTATAAACCTGCTGTAATGGTATAAGTGAAATCCAATCTCATTTTTATCTCTTTTGTAATATCAGATTTTAATCCGCTAACCACATGTACTTTAAGATTGCTTGCTTTAAAATAAGGTAAAAGGTCTACAGAATTATCTACGTCCAAAGCAATACTCGTTAAACCAGCACCTACAACAGGATCTTTGGTAATAATTGTTTTTTCAGCCAAACCATCTGCAGTTAACTTTACAACAATTTTGGTTAAAGGTTCAAAAGTTGCATCATTGGTAATAGTGGCAGTAGCACTTTTCATTTTTAAAGATTTAAAATTTTCGGGGTTAACTCCGTTGTCTTTAGCCAACTTTTCAAAATCATAATTAATAATTGCTTCGTCATCAACATCGCCTGCTTTTGCTCCTGCTTCAATCGTAAATTCAGACGTTGCACTACTGTGGTCAATGTCTAAGGTGGTTAGTTTATCTTTACACCCAAAAAGGGCAATAACAGCCACTAGAGGAATAATTTTTGTAAATGTGTTCATAATTTTTTTTTTATTTATTTAGGTACAAAAATAATCCTTTTTTTATTAAATCCTAATTATTGAATTGACCTGTTTCCATTAATTGTAATTTCATTACCACTGGCATCATAAAGCTCCATCAATAAAACATCACCAAAAACATCATACCTAAAATGTCTGCTCGCAATTCCCTGTTTCCCTTCTTTAGTGGGTTTTCCCTGAGCATTCAAATAAGTTTCCTCAATCACATTGCCAATACTATCGTACTTAAAAACCACAGCGCTGCATGCACAAGACTCAATAACCGCATGATTGTTTCTGCCATCAAAATATTCAGTTTGTTGTAACATTCCATTATTATAATAAGTATTTAACTTTTGATGTGCTTTGAACCAAATTGGCTCTGCGGCAGTATTATTTTTATTAAAGTAAGTTTCACTCACTAGCCAACCTGAATCGTTATATTCCATTGCTTGATAGGCATATCCGTCTGCTGTTGAATTTGTCAGCTTAATATTTTCATCCACATATTCTTTTAAAACCAAATCGCCTTTTTCATCATAAACAAAACGTTCTCCATGCGCACCAATTTCAGTATTAACTACAGATTTATCATTGGCTGCAAAATATAAACTTAAAGTGTTATTTGTAAATTGGTCAAATTTGCTTTCTTGCATGGCATATCCAGAAATATTATTAACCATGTTTCCGTTTTTATCCAACAATGTTTGTTTGGTCATATTGCCAAAATCATTGTATTCCATCACTCTGTATGCCATCCCTGAGTTGGGGTCTGGCTGCAGATTCATCATCGTATCTATAAATTTATTTTGAACAATATTGCCATTTTTATTGTACTCATATTGCACAGCATGTATACCGCCCAGCGCCACTTTGGCATTTCTATTCTTATAAAAACCAGTCTCTGCAAGTAAGTTATTTTCATTGTATTTATATTTTTTAAACAACACATTGGAACCGTTGGCATAGTCCAATTGCCTTTCAAAATTATCTACACTCCACTCCCATATTATTTTTCCAGCGTCATCACAGTCAAATCTTTTTTCTGAAAAGCCTTTCATACTGTTACCAAAAATATCTAAACCTCTTTCACCATAAGGATTACCATCCTTTAACATTATCTCCTTAATAAAAATTGTATTCTCTTTTGAAGGTTTGCCTTGTGCCAACTGCTTTCCATATTTATCAAATATTTTTGTTTGTATACTGCTATCGGTATAACTAATTTTTTTTACAGAAAACCCATAGAGATAAGAGTTTTCTCTTTTATTTTTAATGACAAACTCCACTTCAACAATTTGTCCTTTATCATTTTTTGAAATCTTAAAACAATCCGTTTTTTTCACAATATCCATTGGCAATTTATTAAAACCTTGGGTTAAATATCCTTTTACATTAGCTTGCAAATTTTTATAATATTCAATGTTTAAATTGCTGTCAGCAGTGGGTTTAGAAAGGTTTGAGTTGCAAGAAGAACAGCCAAAAAATAAAATAGAGATGGTAGTAAAAATTGATATTGAATAAATTAGATTAGTATTGACTAGTCGCATTGTTTCTGGGTTTTAAAATTTGATTGTAAAATTGAATTAGGTTTTTGGCAATGGCATCAGCCTCAAAATAATTTTGAACATACGCCATACCATTGGCAGAAAGTTTTTGGTAAAGTCCATTATCTTCCGGTAAAGTGAGTATAGCATTAACAAATTGGTTTGTGTCATCTGCTATCAAACAATTTTCATTGGATTTGGCATCCAAACCGCTCATACCAATTGTTGTAGAAATCACAGGCTTACCATATTGCATTGCTTCTATGGCTTTCATTCTTACACCGCTTGCAGACTGCAAAGGGATAAGCATTGTTTGGTACTGTTTCATAAATGCCGCTGCATCATCCACTTCACCATGAATATGAATATTTTCGGTTGCCCAAGATTTAAAATATTCATTCATTCCTTTGCCTGCCAAATGCAATTGAAGTTCAGGGTTCTTACTTATTACCATTGGCCAAATTTCTTTTACCAAATATTGACAAGCTTGCACATTGGGCTTCCATTCCATGGAGCCAATATGGAAAAAGTTATTACCGTTTTGCGCCTTTACAGTTTCCTTTTCAAAATAAAAACCAGCTGGCAAATAATGTATGGGCTTTGTTGTAAATTGCTTTGCCCATTGTTCATCAGTTCTGCTAATGGGTAATACTGCATCAAATTTGGGAACCATCATTTTTTCATACTTTGCCAATTTATTGCTCAAATAATGCAAATAGTGTTTTTTAAGAAAAAAGCGTTCATGTATCGCTAATTTTTTCCATATCTGAAACTCAACATTGTGCATTCTTAAGACACATTTTGCACGGCAGTTTTTTCTTACCACTTCTAAATACGGAGCCATAAAAAGAGTTTCAAAATGAATGATATCAAATTCACTATCCCTCAAAAATAGTCCTAAATCATACGCAATATCGCTTTTATAAAATCTATCAATGTTATAAGAAGTGCCAGCAAATGCACTTTTTAAAGCCCCTTTTTTTGTTACGGTAGTATCTATTTCTTCAATGGTAATATGTTTTGCAAACGAAAACTCTTTAACCACCAAATCGGCACTCATATAATGCTTTCGTGTGTTCAAAAAAAACAAAGACACTTCTGCACCTTGTTTGCTCAAGCTTTCTATCAATGTATGGGTTGCCCGCGCACCACCATCTTTTAAAGGAAATGGAACTCTATTATTAAGTAACAGTATTTTTGTTGCCATGCATTTTAGCTTTAATATTTCTAAACAATCGAATATACCAATCGGCATCAAATAATGCCGAATCTATAGAGGCTTTATAGGTAATAAAAATTGCAATGGGGGTAAAAACAATAATTGCAAACCACATCCCCACACCCATATTCCATACCTCCTCTTTAGCCATTTTCTCGCCAACAATGCTGATAACATAATAAATTATAAACATCACAACAGAAATTACCAAAGGCATTCCTAGTCCCCCTTTCCTGATGATTGTTCCCAAAGGAGCAGCAATAAAAAACAAGACCAAAATTAAAACTGATAAAGTAATTTTTTTATGCATTTCGCTGGTGTATAAAACAATATCGTACAAGTATTGCTCATTTGAGCTCATGGTATTTTCGCAAATATCATTTTGCATATTCAATGCACTTTTAACGGTCAATAAAATATCTGCTTTTTCTTCTTTTGACGCATCAGCCAATAAATCATCCTTATTGTAAGACACTGCATCTGCTTTATATCCAGTATCATAAACTTGTGCTGTATCAAATACCCGATAATAGTTTTTCATATAATCTATTTGATAGTTATTGCGTTGCCTGATATTTTTATGCATGCTGTCCCTATTCTTTTCCAGTTCTTGCATACTCATCATTCTATAATCACTTTTAAACAATTCTTTATCCGTATTTTGTAAATCTAAAGTGGACAAGTCAAAAGCCATTTCTTCTTTATCAAAAGCGGTAATATTGCTGGGGTAGGTTTTATTGTAATTTTCTTGATCACTCATTTCCTCATACCGAACACCGTCCAGCAAAGTAAAATAAAGTAATTTTTTATCATCAGAAAGATACATTTTGCCACTTTTTGCTTTTACTACACTTATTTGATCTGAAGCCGGATTTTGAATATAAATTATAACATCCTCAATGGTTTCATTGTCTTCTAACTTTCGTGCTACCTTAATGCTGTAACCATCTATTTCATTATAAAAAATACCTTCTTCAATATTAAATGCAGGTTTCTTTTGTCGCACATCCCAAAGCAAACTTTTAGACTCTAATTGCGCCCTGGGTATAACATAATTCACAAAAAAATACGCCCCGATTGACAGAAAAATAATTAAAACAAAATTTGGCCAAAGTGTTTTAAACAAAGAAATACCACTAGATTTAATGGCAACAATTTCAAAATGCTCTGCCAAATTCCCATATGCCATCAATGAACTTAAGAGCACGGCAAGTGGCAATGCCATGGGCACAAGGGTTGCGGTAGTAAGAGCTAGCAACTTTATAATAATCCATGAGCTGAGTCCCTTTCCAATCAAATCATCAATATATAGCCAAATAAAATGCATTAAAAATAAAAACATGGTAATGGCAAAACTTGCCAAAAAAGGACCTATGAAGGCTTTGATTAGTCGCAGATGCAGCTTTTTAACCATGAATGAGCAAATTTAATTAAAATTTATGGATGAATAATGTTAATTAAATCTTTTATCCAAAAATCGTTCCATTGCTATTATAAAAAGGTTATTAACCTTAAAATATAAGCTACTTGAAGGAAAAAAATAATTTTTCAAAATAATTACTACATTTGAACCTTAATATACAAATTATTATAACCAAATTAATTATGTGGAACATTGATATAGAAATAAAATGGGCAATAATCTTTACGCTGATGGGATTGCTTTGGATGTTTTTAGAGAAAATTTGCGGACTGCACAGCACCTATATTGATTATCACCTGTATTTAACCAATCTTTTTGCTATACCCGCAGTTTGGGTTATAGTGTTAGCATTAAAGGCAAAAAAAAGAACATTCTATAATGGACTGATTACCTACAAACAAGGTTTAATTTCAGGATTAATTTTATCTTTAATCATTGCTTTGATAAGTCCTTTATCACAATGGGTCATTTCTTTTGTTATAACCCCAGAATATTTTCCAAATGTAATTAAACGCTCTGTAGAATTGGGTTATTACAAATCAACAGCTGAAGCACAGGCTAATTTTAATTATCCTAATTTTGCCAAACAAGGTGTGGTTGGAGCATTTATTATGGTTGCTATCACAACAACAATTGCAATGGTTTTTATAAGAACAAAGAAATAGAATTTTATCAAATGAATGGTCAATAAAAATTTAGAATTACTCAATAGTTTCTATTAAACAGTCAAAAAGAACCTAATTATTGAATTAAAATTTAGGATAAACTTTACATTTAAAAATTAACTACCAAAAGTATAAAGTGTTTTTGTAAAAATTATTGGATATTTGCGGCATGGCAATTATTATAACAGATGAGTGCATTAATTGCGGGGCATGCGAGCCAGAATGTCCAAATAACGCAATCTATGAAGCGGGTGCTGAGTGGGCAATAAAGGACGGAACAACCGTTACCGGAGGCTACAAATTAGAAAATGGAGAGCAAGTAGAGGCAAGCGACAGGCAATTGCCTGTATCAGAAGAAGTATATTATATTGTTCCAGATAAATGTACAGAGTGCATGGGCTTTCATGAAGAGCCCCAATGTGCTGCGGTGTGCCCAGTAGATTGCTGTGTACAAGACCCTGATAGAATAGAAACAGAAGATCAACTGCTTGAAAGAAAAGCGGCATTGCATATTTAAACATGAGCAACTTTGGGATTTGTTTGACAGGGTTTACGGCCATAAGGCACGAGCCCAAATCAAGTTCGGAAATGATTTCATCTTTAGTTTTTGGAGAAACTTACCAAATTATTAGCGAAAATGACGAATGGCTACAAATAAAATTGAGCTATGATGGATATAATGGTTGGTTAAGCAAAAGTAATCATAGGTCAATACCTGATAATTTTGAGCACTGGAAATTGGTAGTCAAAAATAAAGTGCTGCTCAAAAACATTACCACCCAAGAAAATATATGGATAGCAGCTGGCTGTATGCTACCAAAAGAAGGAAATTTTATCTTTGGCAAACATCATTTTGAAATAAATACTCATGAGACTGAAAGTAATTTAGATGTTTCTAGTATCGCCAAACAATTTTTAGGCACGCCTTATCTTTGGGGCGGAAAAAGTATTTATGGCATTGACTGTAGTGGTTTTGTGCAAATGATTTTTAAAGCGTTTAATCAATTTTTACCAAGAGACAGTGGTGCACAAGCCGATGCTGTGAAAACTAGCATTGCATTTGAAGATATTGCCAAAGGAGATTTGGTCTTTTTTCACAAGAACAATAAAATAAATCATGTGGGTATTGCTTTGAGTAGGGATAAAATTATTCATGCCTCCGGCTCTGTTCATATAGATACCTTAACAAAAGAAGGCATTCTCAGCTCAAATAATGAATTGACTCATCAATTCTTTATTTGCAAAAGATGGGGCTAAGTTTATTTGCATTTTATATTGTTTTGATTTTTATAGTCTAACATCCAAAACAAATTGATTTTGGTATTAGCTTTGCAGTAAAGCGTATAGCATCCATTACTTATGAAGAAATTTTTGAAAATTACAGGCATCAGCCTATTGGTTATATTGATTGCACTGATTGCTGCACCCTTCTTGTTAAAAGGAAAAATCATTAAACTTTTAAAAGAAGAAACGAATAATACGCTCAATGCAAAAGTTGATTTTAACAATGACATTGGTGTGGAATTATTTTCACATTTCCCCAAATTAACAGTTACGATAACGGAAGCCTCTGTAATTGGTGTTGATTCATTTTTAAATGATACGCTTGCCTATTTTCCAGAACTAGAGGTTGCTTTGGATTTAAAAAATCTATTGAGTGACGAAAGAGCCAACATCAAAGATATTTATTTAAAAAATGCCTATATTAATTTAAAAATAAACAAGCAAGGACTGGCCAATTGGGATATTATTAAGCCTGACACAGCAAATCAAGAAGACGATGATACTGCCAGTAAATTGAGTTTTGGGCTAGAAAATATTACGGTTCAAAATGCGCGAGTTTATTATGACGACCGAACCATGCCATTCTCTATGGTGGCAAAAAACTTTGATATGAATGCCAGTGGAGATTTAGAAGCAGATAATTTTACCTTAAAAGGCGATATGAGAACACCCGCTTTGGACATGGTTTATGCGGGAATTCCTTATTTTTCTAATGTAAATACAACAGCAGATCTTGTGATGAATATGGACATGAAAAACATGAAATTTTCTTTTAAAGATGGAAACGCCATGCTCAATGACTTGGCTTTAACGGCAGCTGGTTTTGTTCAATTAAATGACGAGGATATCGACTTTGATTTAATATTTGCCACTCCTCAATCTGATTTTAAAAATGTACTGTCCATTGTTCCTGCCATTTATTCCAAGGATTTTAATAAAATAAAAACTTCAGGTAAAATGGCTTTTGATGGTTTTATGAAGGGAAAAATGACAGAAACCACCTACCCTGCATTTGGTTTTAATTTAGCCGTAGACAATGGTTTTTTCAAATATCCAGATTTAGCAGAGTCTTTCAGTAACATCTTCTTAAAACTAAACATTGATAACAAAGATGGTTTACCAGACCACACGGTTATCGACTTATCTAAATTTAGTGCAACTGCCATGGGAGAAAATATCAAGGCTAATTTATTGATTAAAACCCCTGTATCAGACCCCTATTTAAACGGCATGTTAAAAGGCAAATTAAATTTGGCCGATGTTGGAAAGTTTTACCCATTAGAAAAAGGTGATGATTACAAAGGAGTAGTTTTGGCAGATATTGATTTTGAAACCTATATGAGTTCAGTTGAAAATGGAAATTATGAGAAAGTAAAAACACAAGGAATTTTTAATGCAAAAAATCTAGTCATAAAAAACTCCAGCATACCAGAAACCCTTAATTTATCAGAAGTTGCCATGACTTTTAATCCAAAAAATGTTACGGTAAGCAAATTTGATGGAACAATTGGGAAGAGTGATTTCTCCCTAAATGGTAGTGTTAACAATATCATTCCTTATGTATTTGCCAATAAAACATTGGACGGTACGGTAAACTTAAAGTCTAATTATTTTAATACCAATCCTTTTATGACGGATGCACCAGTGGAAGAAAAAACCAATCCTGCACCAGCAGATAGTGTGCCCTTGCAGGTTTTGGATTTGCCGGACAATATTAATTTTAATTTTGCTGCGGATATTAAAACGTTGATATATGACAACCTAGAAATGAATGATTTTAAGGGCAAAATAGTCTTGTTAGAACAAAAATTGTATTTTGAAAATATAACCACCAATATGTTGGGAGGTTCCTTGGCAATAAAAGAAGGTTCGTATGATGGTAGCAACCCAGGTAATCCATTTGCAGGTTTGGATTTAAAAATGGAGAATTTTGATATCATTAAAAGTTTTGCTTATTTGGATATGATAAAGAAACTAGGTCCTGTGGCACAATATGTTAATGGATTATTCTCCTTAGATTTTAAAATGGGTACAAATCTTAACAATGATTTATCTCCAAAATATCCAACCTTTGATGGAGAAGGAAGAATAAGAATCTCTAAAGCTGTGGTCAATGGGTTGAGTTCGCTAAATAAAATTGGCGATATCCTCAAAATTGAGAAACTAAAAACACTCAATATAAAAGACGTTGATTTGCGTTTTAAAATTAAAGATGGCAATTTTGCCCTCTTGGACTCTTTAATTTTGCCATTATATAAGAATGCTAAAATGACCTTGACAGGGACCAGTAGTCTTGACCAAAAAATTAGCTATTTCGCTAGAATTGATATTCCTCGCCAAGATTTTGGAACTGCCAATGATGCGCTGAACAATTTATTAAGCAAAACCAAAGCAAAGGGTATTAATATAGATGTTAGTGAGATTGTACCTATAGATGCTTTAATTTCTGGAACATTTACCAATCCTAAAGTCGATATTGACTTACGCAGTGCAAAAAGCAGTTTAGTTGATAATGTAAAAAAACAAATTAAAGATGAGGTCAATAACAAAATTGACGAAGGCAAGGATTTGGCAAAAGCCAAATTAGAAGCTGAAAAAGAAAGAGCTAGACAACGTGCTTCTGATAGCATTGCAGTGGTTAAAGCAAAAGCCAAGGAAAAGGCAGATCAAATAGTGGCTGAGGCTGAGGCACGTGCTGCTGCTATTAGGGCAGAAGCAAGGCGCACTGCTGCTGAGACAAAAGCCAAAGTTTATGCTGAAGCCGATGCTCAAGTAGCTAAAGTTAATAACCCTATTGATAGAGCCGTTGCAAAACAGGTAGCTGATAAACTAAAATCTGAGGCTGATAAAAAAGAACAAGAAGCCATAGCAGAGGCCGATAAAAGAGCTGATGGTATCGTTAACAAAGCAAGAGAGCAAGCGGCTAAATTGGAGTATTAATATAATTATATCGTCCAACTAAAACCACCCATAAACCATCTTCTAGGCATTGGAGAACCTAAAATTTCTTGGTATTTGGTATCTGTTAAATTCAATGCTTGGACGAATATTTTCACTTTATCCTTTTTCAATTCGTAGTTCAATTTAGAATTGACAATAAGATATTCGCTAGGAATTTGAGCATTTATTGCAGCAACTCTATCAGCATTTCTAACCAAATAATTAACATCAAATGCAAGTAAAAAACGTTTGTAGGCTAGACTTGTAACCATGCTGATATTATGTTTTGGATGATTAGCAAAATATTTTGAAATAATCCCAGCAGGATTGCTAGTATTGATAAAAGTATAATTCAATTGATTCTTTATTTTTAAATTTTTTCCTACTAATTTTTCAACGGAATAACTTACTTCAAACCCTGCCGTATTAGCTTTAGCAATGTTTTGTGTATACAAATACTCTGTGTTGGGTTTAAGATTTTTTACATTGTTGATGTCGTTGCTATTGGTTTTAGTATAATCAATCAAATTTTCAGATATTCTGCAAAAAACCGTTCCGTTTACAGAATGAACTTTACTTAAATTGTATTGAAAACCAAGGTCTGCTGCATAAGAAATTTCCGATTTTAAATCAGGGTTACCTATATTTCTACCAACGGAAGGATTAATCAAATTAAAAGAAACATATCGTTCTGTAAAATCTGCCCCTCTGATAGATTTACCAGCACTTGCCCTTAAAGTCAATTTTTTAAATCCATTGTAGGCAAGCGCCAATTGAGGCAAATATTGCATACCATAATTGGTATTATAGGCTAATCTGTTTCCAAAGGTAATACTTGTATTGGTCTTTAACTGTCGGTTATAAATTAAGTATAAGCCAGCCTCCAAATTGGTGTGATTGCCCCTGTCAGTACTGTATAATGTTCTATTTTCTATTTGAGCGCCCACCGCCCATTGTGTATGCGCAGAAAATTGTAACCTTTGGTTAATATTGGCAGCAAGTTTATGCACGGTATGTAAATTGGCAGCAAATGCTGGATTGAATAAAAAACTGTCATAGGTCTTTCTATATCCCAAATTTAATTCAGTAGCATTATTGAATTGTCCCTTAAAATGATTTCTAAAAACATTCAATTGAGACCATAGCGAATTGGTTTCTTCTATGGATTCATCAAAAGTACTAGCAGTATAAAAGTATTTCGCTCCAAATTTTCTAAAATCATAAGAAAATCTGCCTTGAACTTTCCATTCTTCGTTAATCAAATAAGCCGCACTGGCAGAAAGATTTTGTAAATTAAACTGCGTATAAAACAAGGAATCTGCCGCTGCATTTTTTCCAAAATTAGGATTAACAAAACCTTGTCCTAAAGATTGGTTTATCTTGCTGCTGGCATTCAGAATTAATTTATTATTTTGATGATAAATGGTGGCATCTGACACAAACAAACTCTCTTGACCATAGGCAATACTTCCCTTTGAACTGGTTTCTTTTTGCTGTTTATTTTGAGTGTAAACCTTACTTTTAATGTGTATTAGCCCTCCTACAGCATCGGCTCCATACGCCACGGCAGCTGGACCTAATATAATTTCAATCTGCTCAATTTCTGACAAGGCAATAGGCAAAACATAATTAAAATGTCCTGTAAGTGGGTCGTTCAAACGCATATTGTCTAGCATAATTAAAACTTGACTAAAAGTAGAACCTCTTAATCCAATATCAGACTGAACACCAAAACCTCCCCTACTGTTGATATTTACACCCGCCTTTAATCTCAAAAGTTCATCAAATGAAGTGGCATTTGTGGTGGAGATATCTTCCTTACTGATTATTTGAATAGCCCTTCCACTTTTTTCTATTTTTTGATCAATTCTAGTGGCAGTAACGGTTACGGGTGCTATGCTATCAAATTGCTGTGAAAATAATGGAATAAATGCCAATATAGAACATACTAGTAAAAAGTTTTTTTTCATTAAGTTTATTAAAATATTTATGCTGTTTCTTCAAGGATTTCTTCCTCATCCTCCAACGGTTTCTCTTCAAAGTCTAAACCGTCTGTATCCTTTTCTACTTGAAGGTTATCGATGATAAAATCTTGTCTTTCTTGTGTATTTTTTCCCATAAAATAAAGCAACAAGTCTGGGATTGAAGTGTCTTTACTCAAGACAATGGGTTCTAATTTTATATCCTCATTAATAAAGTTGGCAAACTCATCTGGAGATATTTCACCCAAACCTTTGAAACGCGTAATCTCCGGACTGCCTCCACCTAATTTTCTGATGGCCGCAAATTTTTCCTCAATAGAATAACAGTAAATCGTTTCTTTTTTGTTTCTAACTCTAAATAAAGGCGTTTGCAAAATAAAAAGATGATTGTTTCTAACTAAATCAGGGAAAAATTGAAGGAAAAAAGTCATCAACAACAATCGAATATGCATTCCATCCACATCTGCATCTGTTGCTATTACCACCTTATTGTATCGCAAATCATCAATAGATTCTTCAATATTTAAAGCATGTTGCAGCAAATTGAATTCATCATTTTCGTACACTATTTTCTTTTTCAGTCCGAAACAATTTAAGGGCTTTCCCCTTAAACTAAAAACTGCTTGAGTTTCTACATTTCTAGATTTAGTAATAGATCCACTTGCACTGTCACCCTCAGTGATAAAAAGTGTACTTTCCAATGATTTATCATGTCCTTCATCCGTTAAGTGAAACCTACAATCACGCAATTTTTTGTTATGAACGTTGGCTTTTTTTGCCTTTTGCTTTGCCAATTTCCTCACCCCCGCCATGTCTTTCCTTTCTCTTTCAGACTGCGTAATCCTTCTTAGCAAAGCATCAGCGGTTTCTGGATTTTTATGAAGGTAATTGTTAAACTCTGTTCCTAAAAAATCATTGATGAATGCTCTTAAACTAGGTCCATCAGGCCCCATATCTGTACTGCCTAATTTAGTTTTAGTTTGAGACTCAAAAACGGGTTCTTGAACACGCAAACTTATAGCTGTCAAAACAGAAGCCCTGATATCCGAAGCGTCAAAATCCTTTTTATAAAAATCTCTTACAGTCTTTACCAATGCTTCTCTAAAGGCAGCCAAGTGAGTTCCCCCTTGGGTGGTGTTTTGTCCATTTACAAATGAGTAATACTCTTCTCCGTATTGATCAGTATGAGAAATTGCTATTTCAATATCCTCGCCTTTTAAATGACAAATGGGATAACGCAAATTTTCTACTTTAGTTTTACTCTCCAGTAAATCCAACAAGCCATTTTTACTGAAATATCGCTCTTTATTAAAATGAATGGTCAAACCAGAGTTTAAATAAGCATAGTTCCATATTTGATTAATTAAATAATCACTGATGTAACGGTAATGCTTAAAAATGGTGGTATCTGCCACAAATTCAACCAGAGTTCCATTAGGTTCATTGGTTTTTTCAATCTTACAGTCTTCAATCAAATTACCTCTTTCAAAAATTGCTTTTTTTGATTCACCTTCTCTAAAGGATTGAATACAAAAATACTCTGAAAGTGCATTTACCGCCTTGGTTCCTACACCATTTAGCCCAACACTTTTTTGAAAAGCTTTGCTATCATATTTACCACCCGTATTTATTTTAGAAACACAATCAATTACTTTACCTAAAGGCACTCCCCTACCATAATCACGAATACTTACTTTGTTGTCAACAATGGATAATTCAATTTTTTTACCATAACCCATCACATGCTCATCAATGCTGTTATCTATTACCTCTTTTACAAGTACATAAATTCCATCATCTGCACTTGTACCATCTCCTAACTTACCAATATACATACCCGGACGAAGCCTGATATGTTCTTTCCAGTCTAGAGAGCGGATGCTATCTTCATCGTAATTGTGATTACTGTTATTGGTTTCCATAGAATTTACAAATGTAAAAATAAATGCTATTAGGTGTGCACGATAGGTCAAAAGACTATACACACTTTGTGTGGATAAGGCCAATTTTGAGATAATTACATCTATTATTAACTCTTAAAATACAAATACCATTTTTATAATTGTACTTATCTAATATTTATAACCACATAAATACACTTATATAATTTTTATATTTGTACTTATCTATGTATATTTGCCATATAAATACAATTATGAGTGTAACTGGAAGAATTGAACAAACCAAGGCAATGGAAAAATCCATAAAAGCTAAACGCTCAGTATTTGTTGCTATAACAGGTCGTAGAAGGGTTGGCAAAACATTTTTAATAAGACAAGTTTATGCAAAATACTTTTGTTTTAGCGTAACTGGAATACAAAATGCAGAAGTACAAACACAAATAAATAATTTTTTGGAGAAATTAAAAGAATACAATCCTCAGCAACCCATTGTAGGGGAGATAAATAGTTGGCAAGGTGTATTTATTCTTTTCAAAAAATATTTAGAAAGTTTACCCAAAACAAAAAAGTACGTTATTTTTATTGATGAACTCCCTTGGATGGCAACCGCCAAAAGTGGATTTATTCAGCTATTAGCACACCTTTGGAACGACTATTTATCTAAAGAAAAGCATTTTGTGTTGGTTATATGCGGTTCTGCCACAAGTTGGATTACTCAAAAAATAATTAATGACAGGGGCGGTTTTCATAACAGAGTAACCCTACCCATACATTTAAAGCCATTCACATTAGCGGAAACCAAGCAATTTTTAAACTCAAAAAACATTAAGCACACACCCAGTGGAATAGCAGAAATTTATATGACTATGGGTGGATTACCCTATTATTTAGAGCAAATAGAAAAAGGAGAAAGTGTTTCAAAAATTATAGAACGCTTATATTTTTCTGATACTGGAGTTCTAAAAAATGAATATCAAAACCTTTACAAAGCACTTTTTAACAATTGGGAAAACCATGAGGCTTTGGTAGAAGCTTTGGCATTTAGTCACCAAGGTTTGACAAGAGAAGAACTCATTAAAAAATCAAAAGTACAAGCTGGCGGCCCATTTACCCGTGCCATGTATGATTTAGTGGTAACCGGATTTGTGTCAGAAACCACACCCTTTGGAAAAAGAAAGAGAGGAACTTTATACCGACTTGTGGATGAATACTCTGTTTTTTACCACCGATTTATAAAAGAGAATAAGAAAAAAGATGTTGCTATTTGGCAGACCATATCCAACAGTCAGAAATATAAAATTTGGCGTGGCTTTGCTTTTGAAACACTTTGCTTAAAACATACCGATGAAATAAAAAATGCTTTGGGCATCCGTAATGTATATACGGAAGTTGATAGTTTTAGCAAACCTGGAAAAGATAAAGAAAATGGTTTTCAGATAGATTTATTAATTGACAGAAAAGATGCTACCATAAATTTATGTGAATGTAAATTTTACGAAAGCAACTTTGAAATTACGAAAAACTATGCCCAAGAAATTAAGAATAGAAGAGTAGCTTTTATTCAAACAACAGGAACAAAAAAATTAGTACTCAATACTTTTATTGCTAATGAGGATGTGCTAGAAAGTCCCTATTCTTTGGAGGTAGTAGATAATTTTATCAATGTTAAAGAATTGATGTAGAAGTTTTTTAAACCGCTGTATTAAATGGTAAATCTTTACAAAGTGTTTACTCGAAAAATACATATCATTAAAACAAACTTTCCATGTTAATTTCTCTATCTATTTGCTCTAAATAATACGCATTTTGCAAGGCAGGATAAGTAGAAATTAAAATATTTTGAATATTCTTTTTGGTTTTGGTAACCTGCTCTAAAACCATTTGCTTGGTACGTAATTTTCCAGCATAATCTTTTGTTACCACATAAGGATTTGCGCTAAACTTTACTTCACAGATGTTAATTATTCTGTCTTCCCTATCAATCAATAAATCTATTTGTGTTGCGGGTAGTTCATCATTTCCTACAAAGCTCCAAGAGGCAGTATTGCTAAAAATACCGCTTATACCCAAAGCTTGTTTTACATTTTTTATGTGATGATAACACACGTTTTCATAGGCATATCCGCTCCAAGCGAGGTAAGAGGCACTTTGCCCTAATTTTTGCCAAGTGCCCGCACCATTGTGCTTATTGTTTTTTACAAATTTGCAATAAAATAAAGAATAGAAATCTGCCAATTTATAAATGGTATTCTTCTTTTTTTTGAATAAGGGTTGATAAAAATTTATAAAGCCAGATTCTTCAAGTTCCATTATAGTTCGGGTAAAAATGCCCCCGTCTGTTAACCCACTTGCAGCTACTAAATCTTTTCGCAACATGCCACGAGGTTTGGCAGCCAAGGCTTCTATAATTGCCACATGATTTTGCGCTTGATTAAAAATAGACGGATACAACCGCTCAAACTCATGGTAAAGCACAGATGTTTTATCAAAAAATAGAGAATCTATTACCTGCGGTGCACTCATACCCCGCTGTATTTGCTCCAAATAAAATGGTATTCCACCTGTACACATATACAATTCAATGATTTGAAACCGAGTAAAGTTAATGCCTTTATGCTTTAAAAAGGCTTCTGTTTCTCGCAAATTAAACGGTTCTAATTTTATTTGATCGGTAACCCGGTTGTACAAGCCTCCTTTTGCTAAAATAATTTTTTTTCGCATCCAACTGGTAGCAGAACCGCACACTAAAAGCATAATGTGTTTCATTTGTGAGGCATGTTGATTCCAAAAATAAGCCAAAGCAGAAACCAATCCAGATTTATGATTGTCTAACCAAGGTAGCTCATCAATAAAAACTACGTGCTTTTTATTTTTATTTAAGGTATCTAAATATTTTGCTAAAAAACCAAAAGCCTCATGCCAATTTTTTGGTGGTTTACTTTCTATTTGCCCTTTGGTTACTTTTAAATATACATCAAAAAAATTATTGAGTTGTATGCTGGTTTCGGTTTCATAAGCTCCTGTAAAATCAAATGCTATTTGTTCTTTAAGGTGTTCTCTTATTAAAAATGTTTTGCCAACCCTTCTTCTACCATAGATTACCGTAAAAGACGATTTGTTGCTTTTTAGTAATTCATTCAAGTACTTAACGGGTTCATCTCTTCCAAAAACTGTGGAAATTGCTTTCATAACTAATTATTACGCGGAAAAATCTACACAAAAGTATCACTTTTTTCCGATTAATAAAAATATTAAACGGATATATATAGAATATATAAATGATAGATTTTTCCAGCAAATAAAAATTATTTAACGGAAAAATATGTATTAAAATGATAGATTTTTCCGCAGAATAAATGATTTTATAAAGTCCATATAAATACTGAACAGCATATAAAGTCTTATGCAATTAGGGTATTAAATTTACTCTGAATACTTATTATTGGTTAATAAATCCGTACTTTTGCCCCAGTAAAATGCAGGTAGAACAATTTATAGCTAACGAGGTTCAGAAAGCGATTAAACAGCTTTTTGAGGCAAATATTGAAATCAATCAAATAAAGATTGAGCAAACAAATCCAGATTTTGAAGGAGATTTTACCGTGCTTGTTTTTCCGTTTGTTAGGTTTAGCAAAAGTTCTCCGGAGCAAACGGCAGAACGATTAGGAAATCAAATTGTATCAAACAATACTACATTTACTGATTTTAATGTTGTAAAGGGTTTTTTAAATTTAAGTTTGGCTGATAAGTATTGGCTTACATGGTTAAAGGAATTAAATTTAACTACATTTGGTAAACCTATAGATAAACCTAATGAAAAGGTGGTGGTAGAATATTCATCTCCCAACACCAACAAACCATTGCATTTAGGACATATTCGCAATATAATTTTGGGTCATAGCGTAAGTAATTTATTGAGTTTTTATGGCTATGATGTTAAAAAAGTAAACCTTATCAATGATAGAGGAATCCATATTTGCAAAAGTATGTTGGCTTACCAAAAATTTGGAAATGAAGAAACTCCAGAAACATCAGGTTTAAAAGGAGATCATTTGATTGGCAAGTACTATGTAATGTTTGATAGGTATTATAAAGAACAACTTAAAATAGAGGTTTCTAACGAATATCAATCAAAAATTTCACAGGCTCAAATGACAGGTATTTGGACTCTACCAAATATTGAAGCTGAGCCAATTCTTAGACTGATTAATAAATATTATGACAATGCACTTTTAGATTATATAGAAGAAGTGCTTGAACTTGGAAATGACTTTGATAGAAATAAAATTAGTGCAATTAGCACATTTAGTTTAAAGGACGTTGGGCTGGAAAAGCAAGTTTTAGAAAAAAGAGCAAAATTCATAAATATTCTTAAAATCAATAAGTTTCTTAATATTGAGTTATTTGACAAAGACGATTCAGATGATTTAATTATCAAGAAGTATTTAGATATAGCGCTGCTCAGAATTTACAAAGCTCTCGAAAGTGAAAATGCTGTTATTAATAAAATTCCGTTATTAAAAGAAGCACAACAAATGCTATTGAAATGGGAAGATGGTGATACAGAAACCATTGCACTTTGGAAAAAACTGAATGGCTGGGTTTATGATGGGTTTGAAGTTTCATACAAAAACCTAGGCGTAAGTTTTGATAAATTTTACTATGAGTCTGAAACCTATCTATTAGGAAAAGAAATGGTGGAAGAAGGCTTGAGTAAAGAGGTTTTTTATAAGAAAGAAGATGGCTCCGTTTGGATTGACTTAGAAAAGGAAAAGTTAGACCATAAACTGTTGTTGCGTAGCGATGGCACTTCTGTTTATATAACTCAAGATATGGGCACTGCCGACCTTAAATACTCAGATTTTGCTTGTGATAAAAGCATTATTGTGGTGGGTAATGAGCAGGATTATCATTTTAAAGTACTTTTTAGCATTTTAAATAAGCTAGAAAGACCTTATGCAGCTGGCAATTACCATCTTTCTTATGGTATGGTAGATTTACCAAGTGGTAAAATGAAAAGTAGAGAAGGAACTGTAGTGGATGCGGATGATTTAATGGCTGAAATGATTGCTGCTGCCAAAGAAAAAACTGATGCTTTAGGAAAGACCGATGGTATGCCAGAAGGCGAGATGCTGCAGCTGCATTATAACATTGGAATGGCCGCCCTAAAATATTTTATTCTTAAAGTTGACCCAATCAAAAGAATGATGTTTGACCCAAAGGAGTCCATAGATTTACAAGGTGATACTGGACCTTTTATACAGTACAGTTATACCCGAATTCAATCCATTTTAAGACAAACTCAAACTGCCACAGTGGATACAACTTGTCAGTTACACCCAACTGAACGCAACCTACTAATTCTGCTTAATCAATTTGCCAATGCTGTAGAAAAAGCGGTGTTAAGTTACAGTCCGGCAGTGATGGCCAATTACATTTATGATGTAGCGAAAAGCTTTAATAAACTCTATGCGGAAGTACCTTTATTAAAAGAACTTGATGAGGCAAAAAGACAAAACCGTATGGCTATATGCAATGCAACGGCTTATGTTTTAAAAACAGGCTTAAACATTTTAGGAATCAATGCTCCAGAAAGAATGTAGCCTTGCTTTATGAGGCAATTGCCAAATGATTCTTAGGTAATGCATAATTAATAGGAGCATAATATTCTACTTTGTTAAAATTATTGTTTCTTAGAAATCTATTTTAAAACATTTTTGTTTATTAATGGAACTACCCTATGAGAGGCATCACCATTTTTGTAAAAATATTATTAAGCATTTTAATTATCACAATTTCAGCTATGTTAAGTTATGCTGCACACAAAGTTGTCAGTGCATCTAATGAAAGAAGCCACATTAGAAAAGATTATAGTGAAATAAATAACATCAACCATGGTTTACTTTCAGTCAATATTTGGCGCGACCACATCATTAAAATTGTAAGTACACAAATAGATGATTTTGACTTTAATAAGAAACAAGAAGAGGCGCTTAGAAAAGAATTGGACGATCTTTTAAATGCTATTATTTCTCAGGCAGAGGGCAGTTTACATGAAAAGTATGCTCCTTTTAAGGAACGTCTAAAAAATAAAGCCATTGATAAATTTGTTAATTTTGATAAAATAAGACAAAGCATACCCTCCTATTCTCAAACCATTATTGACGAACTCAATAAGACCAAGAGTAAAAAGCGCTTAAAATTTATTGCACGTGATAAATTTATGGAGTTGGCTGCTAAAACCAAAGATAGTGGTGATTCTCATGCGCGCGTGGAAACTTTATTGGCAAAATATGGGTATAACAACGTTGAAGCGTTCAATGCTGGAACTACGGATAAAATTGAAAGTTTGCAGGAAGTTGCATACTTTTATACTTATGTTATTTTAGGGATACTTGTTTTTTACCTTTTACTTTGGCTATGCTTTTACAAAAAAATAGGTTATCAAAAAATTGTATTTATAGCCTCAATTGTAGCGGCACTTATTGCATTGGTGGCTGGACTCATGGCTCCAATGATAGAAATAGATGCACGGATTAAGGAGTTAAATTTCATCCTTATTGGAGAACCCTTGGTTTTTTATAACCAAGTAATATTTTTTCAAAGCAAAAGTATTTTAGAAGTAGTAAAAGTACTCGTCAGCAATCACAAGTTTGATTCTGTTTTGGTAGGGATATTAATTTTAGTATTTAGTGTTGTTTTTCCTATTACCAAACTTATAAGCACTGGCATTTATTATATTGGCAAGAAACAAATTAAGGACAATAAGGTGATTAACTTTTTTGTATTTAAATCTGGAAAATGGTCGATGGTTGATGTGCTGGTAGTCGCTATTTTTATGTCATACATTGGGTTTAATGGAATTTTTGATACACAAATGCAGCATTTAAGCGTTGAAAGAGAGTATCTTTCCACTATCGCTACCAATAAAACGTCCCTACAACCAGGTGTTCTTTTATTTGTAGGCTATGTTTTATTTGGCTTGGCATTGGCTGCCATCCTAAAAACTATTGAGAAACCTTTGTTTAAAAAACGGGTTGCTAAATAGCGCTGAATTAAGCATTATCTTATTATTTTCTAAACTTTCTATTCTTTTCCTGATGGGTATTAAAACCTAGTTTCAAAAAATAATACTAAAAAAAATTGCATAATTAAAAAATACAATCTATTGTTGCAGTGTATTAATAAGCTAATACACTAATTATGATTGAAATAAATAATACTTCATTTTATTACAAAAAAACAAATCCTGTAATAAGCAATGTTAGCTTAAACCTTGAACAAGGTCACTGCTATGGCCTTCTAGGTAAAAACGGGGAAGGAAAAACATCATTACTCAAGCTAATGTGTGGCGGGCTAAACCCTATTAGTGGTAATATAAATGTGCAGCAACAGCCCATGGCAAACAGAAATGCTGATTCTTTTAGGCAAATTACTTTGGTTCCAGAAGTGGTTTTGCTGCCACCAGTAACAAGCAAATCATATTTAAAAATGAATGCTCCATTTTATCCCAATTTTAGTTACACTAATTTTCATACCATGCTGGAACAGTTTCATATACCTACGACCGGAAACCTGTCTAATTTTTCTCAAGGGCAACAAAAGAAAACTGCTATAGCATTTGGCCTTGCTACAAAAACTCCTTGGCTTTTATTAGACGAACCAACTAACGGGCTAGATATCCCTTCAAAACAACAATTTCAAACAATATTATCAGAGTTTTTTAACGCAGATCAAGGCGTCATTATTTCAACTCATCAAATTCAAGATATTGAAAACCTGATAGACCAAGTATTGATATTGGACAATCAAAAAATTGTATTCAATTATAGTTTAGAGGAAATTGAAAACAAATTTCTATTTGAAACCACCAATGCACTTAAAGAAGATGCCGTATTGTACCATGAAAAACAAGGCATGGCTTTCAATACCCTTCAAAAAAATATTTTAAAAACACCCAGCACAATAAACCTAGCCTTGCTGTTTAATGCTGCTATTAACCCATCCATTAACCTTAATAAATAAACACATGAATTTTAACAACATCAAACTTCTGATAAGAAGATACTTTATAAAAGACGGATTTAATGTAATCATTGGGATGACCTCTATTTGGTTGCTTATTATCATTATTAATTCACTAAAAGACCAAGCTGTATCCGCAATTGATTTGGATTTTTATTATACCGCCATGACTATGCTGCTCATTATTGGTGGCCCCATACTTACGAGTCTTATGTTTTTTGAAACATCAGAAAGTAGTAAAGGGTATCAATTTGCCATACTGCCGGTATCCATTGCCGATAAACTTTTTAGTGCTTGGTTTATTAGTTCTATTTTATACGGTGTATTGTTTGCCTTGTATTATTATTTTGGGTTAATCATTTTTGAAGTGCTGCAAAATATGGGTGTAAATTTTAAAGCTATTTCCTATAGTTTTATGCCCAACGAATTGATTCAAGTTTATTTTCTGGGGAATGCATTTTGCCTCATGGGTGCATCCTGGTTTAAGAAAAACCCAATAGTTATGAATATGGTTTTTTCAACCATTGTTTCCATTTTATTTATTGGTTCTTTGGGAATAATATTTTATTTTATTAAACCATTCGGTATGGTTTCATCAACAACGGATGCTGGAAAAACGCTAAGTATTAATGATAATATTACAGGATTTACTATTTCAAACAGTACAGATAGTATGCTCCTAGTTGCTCTGCTAACAGGTTTCTTTATGCTGGTGGCATTTTACAAACTTAAAGAACGCAACATATAATGGACTTTAACAAAGAAAAACCCATTTTCATTCAAATATCAGAGGCCATGGAAGATAAAATCCTACAGGATGAATGGAATCATGAAGAACGCGTACCCTCAGTGCGAGATATTGCCGTGCTGTTCAAGGTAAATCCTAATACCGTAATGAGGTCTTATAACCTATTGCAAGAGAATAATTTGATTGAAAACAAGCGTGGTATTGGATATTTCTTAATGCCTGATGCCAAACAAAACCTAATCAAACTTAGAAAAACTGCTTTTCTAGAAAATGTTATTCCTGACCTTTTAAAATCATTGAAACAGATAGACATTAGCGTTTCAGAACTAATCAATAAACTACAAAACTATGAAAACAAGTAACAAAATATTGCTAACAGGAGCAGCCTCAATTCTACTTCTAATTATTTCTTTTATGCTATACAACAAGTATGCAGAAGAAACGGCAAATATAAAAGGCAATAATAATATGGTTTGGACCAGAATTGAAACGGGAGCTTTTGATGCTGTTTCGATGACCCTGATTGATTGTGAAATTATCCCATCAGATAGTTTTTATACAGAACTATATATTGATAAAAACTTGGCAAAATACTTTAAACCTATAGTTACTGGAAACACGCTTATGTTAAAAATTTCAAACGGAACCTATCGTTATAAAAAGAAACCTTTATTAAGGATTTATTGTCCAAAAATTAATGAGCTATCATTGAGCAGCAGTATGCATTGCAAAGCAACCATTAATGCCGAAAAAATAAATATTGAAACATCAACTAGCTCAGAATTAGATTTAACTGGAAATTTCAATTTAATAGAATTGGAAACCAATTCATCGGGCACTTGTACTTTAAATGGAAATGCACGAATTGGAAAATTTAATGTGTCAACTTCTGGCACAGTCCATGCCCCCAATTTAATTTTAGAAATTGCCGAAATAGAAACATCAAGTGCTGCAGTTGTAACGGTAAATGTAAAGAAAAGCCTAAAGGCTAATGCATCCACCTCCAGTATTATTAATTATGCTGGAAAACCAGCAGAAGCAAATTGCACAGCCACATCAGCCGCCAAAATAAATCCTATTTAATTGGGATAATGAGTTATTATTCCTTAAATACATAGAGTCGCCCTATCGAATACATAAAAGGCACATTCAAGTAACTAATGCAACCCTGTGGTGCAAAAATAATTCAGAGGGTGTCAAAAATCCTAATTTTTTTCTTGGTCTAGCGTTAAGGTTGTTTTGTACATCCAGTACAGCCTGGTATTCCACATCTTTCAATGATGATTTTTTAGGGTAAAATTGTCGTATTAGTTTGTTCTGATATTCATTCAGTCCCCTTTCCCAGCTTGAATAAGGGTGAGCAAAATAATATTTGCAATCAATTTTTTTTGCAATTAATTGGTGTTCCATAAACTCTTTCCCATTATCACTGGTTATACTCAGCACATCGGCTTTGTAAGGTATCAGCATGTTTAACAGTGCTT